>Ga0302243_1000313_pt1 | contig 47282 bp, 52 predicted proteins | sample AAG_UR_Met_MG_FD_193514 | JGI IMG/M metagenome (GOLD analysis project Ga0302243, IMG submission 193514) | Enriched activated sludge microbial communities from anaerobic digester in WTTP, New Holstein, Wisconsin, United States - AAG_UR_Met | ecosystem: Engineered > Bioreactor > Anaerobic >... | reverse complement strand
CTATACTTCATCTATTCTTTTCTTTGCTATATCTACATATTCCTGGCTCATTTCTATTCATATAAAATTTCTTCAAGTGTTTTTACAAGCTACTGCTGTAGTTCAGCTTCATAGAAATGGGTCTAAAATAGTCATTCATTTTTCTGAGTAATTTTCTAAGCATCGTTTTATTAAATCAAGTGGCTTCTGTGTTGGGTGTGCTGCTCAATCAGTTTGGATTTCTACTCTGTTTTTTATAAATATTCTTGTTGGTTTATCAAATGAACTATATGCAAGTTCACAATCTGACATAGTTAATCAATGTTGTCATTTATCCCAAACCAATCGTCATTTGTGTCATTCTGATAAATGTTTTACAAAATAATTTCCTCATCGTATAATCTGATTTTTACTTATTCTAAATATCTCATCAAAATATTCTTTACTTGGTATTCAACTATCTCGTCCTAAAAACTCATATCATTTACGATTATGTTTTGGATTATTAGATATACTTTCTTTCTGTCAATCAATTCAAATTCCATAAGGTGGGTCAGTAAGAACTAAGTCTATACTCTTATCAGGAATCTGTTTCATTACTTCTAAACAATCTCAACAATATATTTTATTAAGTTCTAGCATTATTCTTTAGTAATAGGTAAAAACAACTAATCCTTACGGAGCCATTTAGCTAGATGGTTAGTCTAGCTTCAGTGTTTAAATATTGCAGATAATTGGTATGTGATTAATAATAAAACTAAATATATTGCTATATATATATTTCTAAAAGATACTATCACTGACGATAACAATAATACTAAAATAATAAAGTTTTTAATTTTAAGTTCTCTTGTCATAATGTTTATTTATAAATATTTAAAAGTTCATTTATTCAAGACATTACTTCTTGATATTCTTGACTTGGCGAACATTTGTTATTTTCAAAAGACACAACTCTAAGTCACATTATAAATCATAAAACCAATCAAAAAATAAGGACGAATATAAATATAACAAAAAATATTTGTGCTGTATGTTTTTCTAATTTATCTTCTTTCATATTGTGTGATAAAGAATTTAAAAGGCTTGTAGGTTTAACCGACTAGGCTATTCCCAATAAAACTGATCTTTGTATCTATTTCTTACATTATACCCATAGAATTTAGTTCATCATTTATATTTTCTCCAACATACATCTACTTGATACTCCCAACTTTCCCAAAACTCTTTTGTGTTTACTTCAGGATGTCGCTTTTTCATCATCTGACATAATCAATAACTTTCCTCTCTTTTTCAGTTAGTCACTACATTACTTTGTTGATACATATTGAAACCTCAATTTTCTGCCTTTAATGTTAGTATGAAGTCCATATCTCCACCACTAATTTTATAAGCATAGTTTATAATCTTTGTTGCATCTGTATCATAATCAAATCCTTTTACTCTTAATACAGGTTCAGTTCATCTTTGATTGACTTCTTTAATCACTCAATCTCCTCAACTAACAACTGGTCACTTGCTAGGTATCAACTCAACTCAGCTTCCAATTCTGCTATCCAAGACTGTAATTGGTATCTCTCTCAACGCTTGTTCTCTAATTGTTGCAATGGGGTAAGTATCGTAGGTTTTTTGTTCTCCCTTAGCATATACATTCAGCCAAAGAATAGAGCCAACGAAAAAACCAATCATAAAATAGAGTAAAAAGTTCTGTTTTTTAAGATTTTCATTCATTTGTTTTTAAAGTAATTAAATACTCTATTAGAGTAAGGCTATGAAGTCGCCCATCCTTTTGGTAATATAATATTTGTAGGTAAATCGCTTGGTAATAACTCTATAATCTCTTGGTCTGTATATCAAGCAATTCAACATCAAATCCTAGTAAGATAAAATACTTTGTCTTTGTTATCTCTAGCATACTCTACAAATCTATTTAATTGTTCTTGTATAATATCTTTTCAATCCATTGTATTTATTCAGTATGATTGTCATTGTATTCATTCTGATTGTCAGATTATAGCACCAAACTTTTCTAATGCTATCTTCGCAGCTCAACCATAATGTAATCAACCTCAATTAGTTCAAAACACAAACACTTCATTATCTTTTAAACTATCTATATTGTCGGGTGTAAACATTTTATATATCATAAAGTAAAATTATCGTTCCTCTTTTGGTAGTTCTCTTAATACCTTTAATTGTGATGTCCTAACTTTTCAATCACAATCTTTACTAACTACTATATCTTTGATAGGTACTTCACATTCTAATATAGCTTTATCTTCCCAAACTCTACCAAAATCTATAGCTCGTTTTAAATGTGATATGTGTAGTCAGACACTACAACTATTATTTTGATTTCTATCTATTTCTCATTTAATTGTTTCTCCTATTTTGTATTCAAAGTTTTTATCATAATCACTTATATATCTTCAATCTATTTTATGCACTGCTTTATATAATATAGCTTTGTTTCATTTAACTTCTACTGGATACAGTTTTTTATACATATCAAATATAGGATTTTCTTTTATAACTTCTTTAATTTGTATAAAAGATACATTTTCTCATAATTCCATATTTATATTTTCATTACCAATTTGTCTGATTAAATTTATTCATTTAGCTATAATTTTTTTGGCTCAATATAATAATACTAAAGAAGCTAATCAAAACATTATAATCGTAGCATTGTCAGATACAGACTCAATCGTAGCATTACCATATACATACTTAATCGTAGCATTGTCAGATACAGACTTAATCGTAGCATTGTCAGATACAGACTCAATCGTAGCATTACCAGATACAGACTTAATCGTAGCATTGTCAGATACATACTCAATCGTAGCATTACCATATACAGATTTAATCGTAGCATTGTCAGATACAGACTCAATCGTAGCATTACCAGATACAGACTTAATCGTAGCATTGTCAGATACATACTTAATCGTAGCATTACCATATACATACTTAATCGTAGCATTACCATATACATACTCAATCGTAGCATTACCATATACAGATTTAATCGTAGCATTGTCAGATACAGACTCAATCGTAGCATTACCAGATACAGACTTAATCGTAGCATTGTCAGATACAGACTCAATCGTAGCATTACCATATACAGACTCAATCGTAGCATTACCATATACAACTACATAAACATTATTAAAACACCTATCTATTTTTTCTAAGTCTCAAATAATTTCTATTCTTCATTCAAAATTATCTTTTATATTATCAAACTCTTTTTGGTTTTTTATTTGTATAGTTTTCATAACCATATAATTTAGTAATTAAATCTTTAATCAGACTTCAAGAGAATTTAACTCCCTAGAAAGGTGCAATAATTTCTCTTTGTGTCTTTAATTTTTTCTGCATATCTCTTTTATATTCTTCTCTTTTACTACAAACAACACTATTATAATTTTTACTAAAATAGTCCTGTCGATATTCCATTTGTTTCATTTATATTTTTTATTTTCATCTTTAAGTTCTTTATATGTCTCCATTAAATCCTTCTGCCAATCTTCTCTTATATATTTCTCTAATACTTTTGGGTTTTTGAATTTTTTATAAATCTCATCTACCCATTTATTAATCATAATAATTTTAGTATCTCAGAATATTAATTTCATCTATATTCATTAAGATTTAAAACTTCTGATATAGGAGTGTCTGTTATATCTGTTGCTTCGGCTATATAGTCTGGGTCTTCTGCTCATAGGTTAATAAAATATACTCATAGTATTTTATCTTTTTCTATAACAATTTGGTCAAAGTTTGGATACATTTTTATTAATTAATATTTAAAAGTTTCTCTATACTTTTTCATTACCTTATTAATTGGTAATTCTTTTTCAAGACTTTCTTTTAATTTTGGGTTGACAAATTTGTAATATTCATTACAAGATAGTCTAATTGGCTCACCCTCTAAGAAATAATCCCTTGCTAATTTAGCTCTTGCTTCTTTAAAAGATTTAGCTTTTATATATATAATATCCATTATAACATTGATTTATTATGTAACTTCCAATAACATCGATAAGATATATTATTTCATTCTTTTATATATTCTCTCCATTTGTTTTTAATACTATTCTTTCATACCCTATCTCATCATAATCATTTATTACCAGAGAATACCATTCTTTTTTCACTCCATCATCTAGTATGTCTATTATGAAAAGTGGATAGTGATACTGGTTTTAATCAGTTATCTTTACAGAATTTTAAATGAATACTATATAGTTTTCATATTCTACTTTTATAATTATACATCTTTATTTTCTTTAGCAATTAAATCATTTAAACATCTTCAACAATCAACAATTTCTGTTCCCATAAACTCACTCAATACCTTATACATATACTTAGATAATGCTTCAGATATTTCTTTCCATAATATAGTTCTTTCAGCATAATAAATCTCTAAAGCATATCCCCATTGAGCTATTGCATGTTTCAAAGAACATCGTAAGTTTTTATTCTCCATAGGGAGAATACTCATAATAGTTCTCCTAATATCTATAAGCTCTAACAACATATCTTCATATCTTTTCTGTTCATCTATATCGTCAGTAGAAGATATAAGTTCTTGTAAGTGTGATACACTAGCAATTAAATTAGCTATTAACTCTATTGTATCAATTGTGGCGTTTCTGCTTGTTTTCATTTTTATTTATTTATATAAGATAAAAGTTCTTCTCGTGCTTTTTTATTTTCTTCAAGATATTTTTCATATCATTGAATAAACATATTGTATTGTTTCTCGTGTATCTTATCCTTTGCACCAAGTTTTATTGCTTTTAATGTAGGCATAGATACTCAACTAATTTGACTAAGGTATCTAATAGGTGCTTTGGTTGTTTGTAAAATCTTTTGTAAGTGGTAAGTGGTTATCATCATAAAGTGTTAAGTATAAAAAGTCGTCATAATATATAAATAATTGCAAATGGATAAGTTAATATCGGTCTAAAAAACAATATAAGTAAGATAGTAAGTAGTATAAATATAAATCACATAAAAAATAATTAGTAAATAAAAGTGTGATAAAGAAACTATATTACAGTAATTAAAACTTTCTGTTCTGATATAATATATTGTCAATGACGACCACATATAGTATAGATACCTTTTCTATTTTTCCATCGTAATGGATTGGCTATGTCTACTTTGACTTGCTCATCTGTAATTCCTCGATATTTAAATCTTTGATTTAATCTTCTTGTTGCATGTTTAGTTATAAATTCATAGTCAGATATAGGACATCTATTTTTAATCTGTTCTTTTGATTTTTGTTTTATATATTCTTCTATTTTCATTATCAGTAAATAAAAATCTAAAACTTATCTACTTCATTTCATCGGACATTTCGTCAAGGAGTCTTACTCCTAGCAAACAATTCTATCTTGTTCAAATTAGAATACATTAAATCAATTCTATCTCTAACTTCATCGGGTTTTCCACTATGCTCTCTTATACCAGTGGCAACTATTTGATTGGTCATTGTTTTATTAGGTTTAAATCTTCAATTATTTTTTCATTTAATACCTATCAAAACTAATTCAATATTACTTGCTGTATAGTATCAAGGATTTACTCTATATGTTCAATCCTTATTTAATTTAACTCGTGTAAATCATACTGTCTTATAATTAAATCATCGCTCTTTCATAAGTTCAATAGCAAAATCTAATCTAGGCATAGTAGCCCACATAAACATTATACAATTATCATTTGATATAGAATTTATATATTCTTTCATTTCCATAAGTTCCTTATCTTTCATAAGTGGATAATGTTTTTCTGCTCATCATCAGAATTTAGTTTTATTATTCCTTTCCCCTCATGTCTTTCTTGAATTATAATGTCGTGGTGGGTCAAGATATATTAAATCATATTTCATACTATATAGTTAAATTATAAATCATCATCTTCTTCTATTTCATTACTTCAATCTTCAAATCAATCTTCATATATTTTATTTATCAATTCTTTTAAATCATCTTTCATATCACCATTAAGATAATCTTCTCATACTCCGAATATTCAGAATATGGATTTTAAATATTTTTCCTTATATTCCATTTTAATTTATTTATAATATAAAGCATATCAATCCTGCACCATTTTATTATTTATATTTACTCAATCAACATATAGTGTTCAGAGTAATCTTCAATAATAATCCTCTTCACTACTAATAACTATATCAACATCATTTCAATATAGTAAAGACTTTAAATATTCTTTTGCTTCTTCTCATCACTCCTCTATATATCAATATCTATAATCATTACTTTCGGGTGCATCTATTCAGAGTAATCTCAAAGACCTATCTTCTCATTTATAATTTATCTTTACTGTATCTCAATCTATAATATATAGTAATTTAGTTTCTTCTCTAATAGGTTCAACTATTTTTTCTACTGTATATTCTACTGCTGGTATTTCTTTTGCTTGTGTTTCTATTACTGGTTTTCTTGGTAGATTATCAATTGTATTGCTTCGCACATGCCAAATAGCAAACAGTAGTATAAGTATAAATATAATTCTTTTCATCTATACTAACAATAAGATAAAGGTATTCTATATACAATTCTCATTCAATCTTTACTTCAATAAAATATATCTTTCTCTCTTGTTTCAACTGTATCTATTCAAAGTATATCACATATATCAAAGAATACTTTTGTTTGTGAACTTACTCAAAATGTTTCATAAGTTTTTCTATCTCTGTTAAATAAATGTTCATAGTCTGGAAAGTCCTCATTTTTTTCTATAACAACCTCTATGTCTTTATGGTTTTTTCATATCTGAAATATAGTGGCTTTGTTATCTTCAACCTGTATTCATAACACTTCGCCAGTTATTTTTTTCAAATACTCAATAGAAAAATCAAAACTATATTTATCAGAAGTGTTTGGAATTTCTAATAATATATAAGAGTCAGTTCATACAAAAACATTCTTATCTTTTCTATAATGTAGTTTTGATAATAAAGGATTAAATGCTTTTGGATTTATACATTTCTTAAAAGATTTAATTTGATTTTGTGTAATCATTTTTATATAGTTTAATAATTAAAACTAATAGTAATATAATAATATAGTCTAATAAATCAATACTATTTTTTAATATTGACTTGACATTTTTTCTAAAATATCTTTTGCTTTTTTATCTGCTCGTATAATCTCATCTATAAACACATCTAAATCATTAGAGAAATTATAATCAATACTTAGATAAATATCACTCCAATACTTTTCATTCTCGCTAATAAAAATTTCCTTTTGAATATAAAGCTCTCCCCATCAATTGTTTTCTCTGTAATAAAAGTTAAGCTCTAATTCATTGTTTAATTGTGTAATAAGATATTCAAAATCTTCTTTTTCTGCTTTTAATACCCAATCTTTTAATCAATCAATAGTAGTTTCTTCTGTTGCTTCTTTTAATAATTCTATAAGTTTTTTCTTTTCCATAATAAATAATTTAATAAATAAAAATTTAATCATCATAATGTTTTCATAAACATACCTCACAAATATATGTAGGTCATCACTCTCAAAATTTTTCCTGTAATTTTTTAATTGCTTTTTTATCTTTCATATTATCTAGCACTTCGTGATAGTGATAGTCGTGGTCTATTAAATGGTCGTAGCATACATCACACATACCATTTCCACAATCTTCGCAAACAAAATGTAAATCTTCTGTTTGTTTACTATCTTCACAGTATAAACATTTTCACATTGTTAATTTTGCCATTTTAATATAAGTTTTAAAAATTAAAAATTATTGCACATAGTTTATATCATATCTAAAGCTATATGATATAAATCTAAATACTTCTATGTCTTTTGTGTTTTCATATCTATTTTTTGATTGTGCTTCTAATCAAATTTTTTCTTTTTTGTTTTGCCATTGCATTAGTTTTCAACTCATATCGTAATAGTCCATTGTATAAACAACTCATCAAACTTTTACAATATCAATATCTCATTCTTTCCAACCTTTTTGCAAAAATTTCTCAAAGGTTTTGTGATTTTTAAATCTTTTCATTTTAATAATAGTTTAAAAATAAAAGCTTATCTAGTATATTCTTTTGAAGTCCCTACATCTTCTCATAAAGTCATATTTTCTTTTATAACTTTACTTGTTTTTCTAACTTCATATAAATCAATGTGCTTTGTATAGTCAAAAGTTTTCGCAATTTCTACATACTTTCATTTATATTTTTTATTTACTTGTTCTTTTGTGTATAGCATTTCTATATAGTTTAAGATTTAAAATATTGTATTCTGTCATTTTACATCTTCAAGTTTCTCAATCTTCAAAACAATTTCGTTCTTTATATAGTCTACATTCTTGTTGCTGGTATTCGTCAAGCTCTTGACTACATAAATAGTTTAAATCTGTTTTTATTTCTTTAACTATCGCTGTCGCCAAAAGTATTATAAAGAAAATCGCACCTATCAATAAAATTAAATTGTGTTTTTTCATTTTTGTTTTTTAAAAATTAAAATGTTCGTTTAACTCGTCATTTTTCCAATCACATATTTACAACTATATTCCTCGCTTGTTCTTTTCACATTTCTTTTACTCGTCAATCAATAGTTTTTTTTGTTTTATCACTTCATCAATCGTAAATCATTTTGAAAATTTCTTCATATTGATTTTCGTTATCTTGTTCCTGTTCCTTTGCACAATCAACACAAAGTCAATATCAATCATCGTGATTTGTATCTTGTAGTCCCATAAATCCAGCACCACAACATCAACAAATTAAATTTTTCATTTTAGTAGTTTTAAAAAGTTAAAAGGTTTCTTCAATAAATTTCTGTATCAGTTATCAATACATTCTCATCGGGAACGATTCATTGACTCTTCAAGATCGTTTTCATTTGTATCTTTTTATTCCTTTCCGAAATCATCTATTATGGAAAGAAATTTGTTCTCAATTAAATGAGAAATACAAAACGAGTCCGTATTCATCTACTCCATATTTTATCGGAAGATGATATTTTCTTATTAATCTCACTGCTCTGAGAATTAACCTCTGCTTCGCAGAGTAGTGAGAATATATCCCACTATGAGCTTTGCAATTATGGTTGAAAGCTCTATGCAGAGTGGTGATACACTCGCGCATATGTCCTATGTTGTATCTCATATATTTCATAGTTACATAGTAGGATATAAAAATACTCTTGTTGCCATACCTACTCCGATACAATTAGAGGTATGTTCTACGCGTAGAGGTCCGCGGACGGATAACACCTCCGCCTAGTTACAGATGTAATAAATATCGCTATCTACTACATCCCTCCTCGTCTCGTGAGTAAGGTTTCCGCCATAGTTCCTTCTATGGATTTGTCAAGAAAGAGGGCTTAGTTGCTCTCTTTCTTTGCCATTTCTTCAAGAGCTTCTACAGCTCTCGAAATAACAAGGTCAAGCGCTAGGTCCTGTTCTAGCGTTGCTCCTTCATAGTCAATTAAAACATCGTCTCGTTCTCTTTGACAATATCAAAGGATTTCTTTGGTTTTGTCGCTGTTCAAATTAAATTGTTCTGCTATCTCGCTAGCAGAGATTGTATTAGCGAGATAGTCAATAATTGTTTCTTTTAGCATTTTTTTGAATTGTAAATAAATAAAAGTTTTTAATTTTTCCATAATCTTTAGAGTTTCTTTTGCGTTTGTATTTAGAAGCTCCAAATATTCTCCTCTTGTCATCTTTAAATCATTTCTCTTTTTTACATCTTCTTTAGTTTCTCATTTTAAAATAATGTTTCACCAGTTTAGATTTTTGTTCTGAAAGTATTCCAATAGTACATCATAAATTTTTTTCCATTCTTGTTTGTTTAAATTTTTCAAGGTTTTCATTTTTATTTCCTTGTTCTATTATTCTATTGAGAGTATTCAAAAACTCTTGCACTAACTATAAAATCAGTTATCAATACAATCTATAAGCTCGTTTTCATTAACTCCTGCTCGTTCTAAGAGCAAGTTATCATTTTTGTCTATATAGTTTTTTAGAGAGTGTAGCTCTACTATTTCTCAATAGCTTATGTTCTCTTTTATAATTTGTTTTCTGATGTATTTCAATCTTTTTTTAATTGTGTTTGTCATCTTTATTTTTTAAAAATTAAAAGTTTTATGAATTTTTTTCATATGTTGCCCTAAACACTTCAAGTATTTTTCAATCTTCAAAATTATATTCTTTTAGTGCGTCAACTGTGTCTTCTATATTACATGTATAGTATGCCTCGTGATTTATCAACTCTCTTTCAATGATTTTTTCAATTCAATTTTCTTTGATGTCCTGTTGTATTCATTCTTCAATTATCTTTGAATGTTTATCCAAAAATAAACTAACGTTATCTTTTGGTATAATCATTCAACTTCATAATGAAGCATAGACAACTCATTCTTTTTTTTGTTCATTGAATTGTTTGTCTCCAAAAGCGAAAAATATTCACAAGTCATTAAATAATTTTGTTTGTTTTTCTTGACATTTCATTTGTATAATAATTAAAATATAAAAGGTTTACCAAAAATAGAATTTGTCTTTTTCACTATTCAACAATTTAATATATCTTTTTTTTCTTTTTCAAATTAGTGTATATCAAAATAAAATCCAATAATTTCAAAATAATTTATAAAATTTTTTCATTTTTCTAATTTTTAAAAAATAAAATACTAATCATTAAAAAATGCTGTGTCTTCTTCAACTCGTTTATCAAGTTCCCATGTTCACAAGTAAGCAACTAGTGCAACCATAGTATTTGCATCAATTTCTATACTTCACAAATCTATCTCACAAACATTTGTCAAGTAGTCTTTTAATTGCTCGCTTGCTTGCGTAAATTGTCAATTTAAAATACTTTCATGAACATTTTTTTGATTTCTAATTCACAATTGAATTTCTAATAATAATTTTTCTAATTTCATTTTTCTATATAGTAAATAAATAAAGTTTTTGATAGGGGCTTTTTTGGTTTTAATTGCTAAAAAGCCTTGTAAATATGCAATTGTTTTTTACTGGTTTTCCTCTTGTAATTTTTCTAGTAAATTTTCTAGTTCCCTTGTGCTTTTATAATTCAACTCTATTTTTGTCAATTCAATTTCGCTTTCGTTCATTGTGTATTGTTTTAGCATTTCTCAAATAATTTCCAAGATTATGTATTGTCTAATCATTTTTTTATTTTAAAATATAAATATTTATTTTACTGCTTTGATTATGCTATTTTCTAATATTTTTATTTCAGCAAGTGCAATATTTAATCGTTCTTTGTCTTTTGCTTTTTCATTTTTTCTAGTGTAGTCTTCTAGTGATGACACTAAATAATCTAATGCTATTTCTACTGGAATAAATTCATAATCTAATAAAATTTTCATTTTGATATTTTTTAAATTATAAAGGTTTAAAAACATAATTATAAAACTATATTTTTAAATATTTACAATAGTAGTCGAGGGACGACTACCAAAATTTGCCTTGCTTGCCGTATGTTTACAGTAGTTTTTTAATAACTGCACGACAAGAGCCACCCTGTCCGTCTTCTTGCTTTTACTGCATATAATCTCATTGAGTAAACTCAACCGCTTTATAGCCTATTTTGCACGGATTGTCAATATAGTCTGACATTTGACTGTTTTACATTTCCATTATAAAGATTTTTTTTAATTTTGCAATAGATTTTTACTTTTTGATTTTACTTTTTTGTTTTTTATGTTATAATATTTCAAGTGATTTATATTATTGTATTACATTAGCTAGTCAATTCTAGCAACTACTTATATGTAGCCATTTAATATAAATATGTATTGATTTATTATAACAATTACATTATAATCAAATATTTTAATTTTTCAAGTCTTTTTTATATTTTGACTTTACAAAATCAAAATAGATTATATAATATTTTCAAAAGTAAAATGTTAATATTTCCATTGCTTCAATATCAAGTATAGTCAAAAAGTTGAAAATTGCAAATCTAAATAATAAAATAGATTTGACATATTAAAAAAAATATGTATAAGTAAATTCACCTAGTAAAAAACAAAAACAAACAAAACAATAAAATAAATGTATAAAAAATCTATATGTTATAGTGATAAAAATAATCTAAGATATATAAGACTAAACAAGATATATAAAAATCTAGACAAGTGAAACATATATCTAATAAGGTGAAGCACCTCCAACCTCCAAAAAATAATGACCAATCAAAAAGCAAAGCAAAGCAAAGCAAAGCAACAAAAAGGGGGGGCATATCAAACCCCTAGCTTGTAGGTTGTGAGGTTTGGAGGAGGGGGTCGTCCTCATACAACATTAAAGACTAAAAACATCATTCATCTACATATAAATACCGACCTCAAAAACATCTATATACCAACATTAACTTTAAAAACATAATTAGTTTACTTATATGGTATTCTTCCCTTATATGATTTCCTTATTAATACAACATATAGTTATTTGGCAAAGAATTTAAGATAGTAGGTCTTTACTGTATTCTACATATATCAAAAAGAGTCCCCCGTGGTGTTTGGCTTGTTTTCTCAATTTGCTTGTTTAACAAAAAACACTATTAAAAAAAAGATTATAGGTATTAACTACAATCCTTATTTTTAGATATAATTATTGGTAAAGAAATTTTAAAATATGGTAAAAAAAAGTTTATGGTTATGAACTGGTGTTTAATAAGGTTTTCCTGTATGTAGAGATTAAAAAAACCCACCTAATTTAAAGTGGGTAATAACTTCTATAATAATATATTTTAGCGACTATTTCTTTTTTAACCTCTGGCAATCAAACAAATCACTTTATTCAGAACGATAATATAGAATCATCATCTTGATTATATCAGCACGTTCACTTTCATGGTATTCTAGGTGCGTCTCATATAGCCTCTACCTCTGTAGTCTCACTTTTATTAGTGTGTAGTAGATATTTCCATTTCCTTGTTTCATATCTATATCTATATTTATGAAGGTTAGATTTAGTCTGGTCATATAGGTCTGTTACACTTATCTCTAGTTCTTTCCATTCTCATACCTCTTTTGTAAACTTAGGCTTTCAAAATATTTTCTCTCTAAGAAGCCAGAACCAAATATATTTCTCTCAGTATGTTTCTGGTGGAAATCATACCTTTCAATATCATATCCTTATATGGTCTTTCTTTATAAAGAATCAGTAAGACCTACTTTTTTCTCACATTCATTCTACATATTCATATTTCTTTTGTTTGCGTAAAGTTATCCATGCTTCTATAAAAAAGAAAGCTATATGGAATATATATTCGTTTCATTCATTTCATCATGACGTAAACATAAATCATAATCACTCTAATCAGGTATTGTATTCTATTTCTAATATAGGTCATTTCTTAGGAAATATTCTTTTTGATTCTTTCATAATATAGTTAATTGTAAAATTATTCGGTTATAAGACTGGCTCGTATTTAAATATAAATACTATACAGTTACAGGTGAGTTAATTATAAATCATCACTATCTCTATATCATTGCTTTAAGTCATCAACTATTCACCAAAACATCTTCTCATCTGCTGATGTCATTACTGTATTCCCTATCCTTACATCACATCATAATGTATTAATATCATTACCTTTCCTAGTATATACTATATAGATACATGACTCATCGTACTTATTATCGTACTCCTCTGTTATTATATTTTTAATTTTATTAACTATTCTAGTAGACTTCTCTTCTAAATACTCTAAGTTCTTTTCTGTTTGTTCCTTAACCACATCAGTTAGTCTTATATCTGTCATTATTCATCTAATTCATCTAAAAAGATTTTATCGTCTATATGCTTATCTACCATATACTTAGCTACTATTAGTTCGTTTGTAGATATACTTCATGATGCTGTTAATTCATAACTTCATTCATTATCTATCTCTATTGCCATTATATAGTATGATTTCCCATTCTTCTCAAACTCCTCATTCATAATTGCTATAACCTTCTCAATGTTTTTATCCATCTTTATTTGTTAAGTTTTAAATCTGTCATCATCTATTTTCTATAGCTTTTTTTAAATCTTCCTGATAAGCTATAGACTTACCCAATCTCTCTGCTCTTTTAAGTCTTACTCTTAAATGTCATATAGTTGTAGATTTCTCAGCTTTTCTTTTGTTACCTTTCTTTTTTGCCATAGTATATAATTAAATTGTGAACTACTCAACCACTAAAGATGATTGAGCTTCCTACTTCAACGAGTGTCTATTGACTTGCTCTCCATAGGCGTAGATGTTTCCATCGGTTCGGACAATACCTGCCCTACCACAACTACCGAGTAGTTCTAAAATTTAAGTAGTTGCCATTGCTAATATATTTTTACTAGCCATCAAATAAGCAATATTTATTTAATGGCATTATATCATATCCAATAATCAGCTAAAATTTTCTTTCTATCTATATACAAATTACAATTTTCATATAAATATTTACATATCTTTTTAACTTGCTTATTTCAACTTATTTCTAACATTCTTATATTATTATTATTCTTAGGGTGTCTTATTCTTATATAACAATTTACTCATAATTTATTAAACTGCTTTTCTATTCGTAAACATAAATCTTCTGTTCATACAACACATAATTGTCATTTTTTTCATTCTTTTTTTATCCATCAATCACCATCCCAATATCATCTTATAAAGTGTCTAATTAAATCCTCTCTTAAATATAATGGTGGTTTAATTGTAAATGTTTTTGACTTATACATTCACAATTCCTCTAATCTTTTTGATATATGTTTATTAGCTATAGTTATATATCTTTGATTATTTCATCTAGATAATATTGGCTTGTCTTTCTGTATCAATTTTGTTATCTTTTTTAATATATTACTATCTCCCAATTTAAGTCATAGTATTACACTATTTTTTTCTGTTTGATTACATCAATCAGCAAACAATAATCATAGTATATATGCCTTATTTTCGTCATTTATATTATCAAAATAATTTTCTACTATTTCATATTTTCTAATTGTTTCCGACAAGTTTTTTATTTTTATATTTCTTCTTAATAATAATCATCTTACAGCTGGTCAACTTATTCAAAATAACTTTCATAATTTAACACAACTATATTTTTCTGTTTCATATTTTTTTATAAGTTCAATTTTTTCTATATCAGTCAATCTTTTCATATCTTATATGTAAGTAGAAATAAAATATTTCTACTACAATATACAGAAATCCAAACGGAATGCAAGTGAATTTTAATGACCTACTAGGTCGCTCTTATCTCCGCCACTAAAGATGACGGAGTTTTCCGCTCCTTTAATAAAGATTTTTCTTTCTTAGCTTTCTTCTTTCTCTTCTCGTTTTCAAAGTAATCTACCCATTCTCACTTATACTTTACTAACCATTGAAGTGTAAGATGTGGATATTTATACATAAACAACTTACGCTTTAGTTTAGCATCTGATGTAGGCATACCCTTTATATCAACCACTATATCATCATAAGCGAAGTCTGCTACATAGTGGATAGGGCGGATATTTTCCCCTTGATTATTTATAAACTTATCTTGTAATATATATTTAGGTTGTAGTGTAAACTCTTTGCCTAAGGATTTTAAATATAGATAGTAATCACTTTCTACTTTAGAATCAAACTTAATCCCATCCACCACATTCTTCTCTGCTCAATATTTACTCCTCATTCTCTACATTAAAATCTCGTAAAGCATCTAATCTATTGTATTCATCATCACTAAGTTGTCAATATAGTGGTGTAAATCATACACAACAAGAAACTTCTTCTATTTCTCAGTTTTCTAAAAGAAAACTATAATAATAATCATCTCATCAATCTATTATATCTACTAATTTAGCTAAGTCAAAATCATACAATACTAACTTTCATTTATGTATTAGTTTTTCTTTTAAATCGCTTGGTAATTTTGTTTGAGCATTATCTGATGACTCAGATTTATCTTCTTTTGTATCTTCAAATTCTTCTTTAATCTCATTTACTATTTTATCCACCTTTTCTTCTATATCTCAGAAGTTATATTGTCATTCAGCTACCTCTCTATTAGCCAATATAATATCTAAGTTATGCCTATTCTTTCAGTTCTCTATTATAGCTGATAATATTTCGTAGTTACCCCTTTCTCTATTATCTTTAGCTATATCACTATATTTATCCAATAATACTTCTACTTCATCTATAATAGATAATAGATATTGTTTTTGAAGATTATATAATTTAGTTTGATAAATAGAAATGTTAAGTAAGTCTTTATACATATTAGATTCATCTCTTAAATGGTCTTGCATTTGTTTATGGTACTTTACTTTGTCTTTTAATTTCATTCTATATAGTTTAAATTTTAAAATCAAATTCATATTCTATTACACCATGCTCTATACCAATATAATATTCATCATTAATATAGAAATCTTTTTCTACCAACTCCACAGCTTTAAGTGCTTCTTCTTTTGTTTTATATAGTTTACTATATTCAAAATATTCTTTTACACATCTCTTAAAATCTTTTAAAGATTCTCATTTATGTATATATAAATTATCTGGGGCTTGTTCAACTCAAGTTACCCTATATCCATCTGGAAATTTTCATAATCCGATGAAGGTATCTGCACTCATATTAATTATTTATTATTAATTAAATTTTTTATTTTATACTTTATTCTTTTAAAGAATATTCTAATTTTTAATGCTATATAGTGTTTTAAACAATGATGAGTATATCGCCCACCATAATCCCAATATTGTTTAGATGTCTTTCAACAAGTCTGACACATCTCTAAACTATCATCTTCTATCTTAGATAATACATCATAAGGTAATCAACTTTGTCGGTCAGACAAATCATATCTTCAAAATTTTTCTTTTTTCATTATCTTATCAAAATCAGCTCAGTATTTTAAACATGCTTCTTTTAATATAGTTTCGTTTCTATCCCACCAAATATTTCTTTTCATTTTTAATATTATTTATCTAAAGATATTAACTTAGGTCAGAATGCTAACCACATGGCATTAAACTGTAATTCCTTTATTCTTTTATTAAGTCTTTTAGGTTTATATGAATCTATAAATTTCTTCTTACAAATTTCATACTCTATTTCTTCATAAAAACCCATTAATCATACATTAATAAGATTATCTACAAAATCCTGTAACTCTTTTCATTCTAACCTCTCTCATTTATTATACCTTTCAAACATAATATCAAAGAATAGTTGTTCGTTTGTTTCCATCATTATTTGTAAGGTTGTAAATCTTCGTCTATCATATCCTGTAACTTCTCTTTTAAGTATGGGTCTAATTTCCCATTTAACTTATCTTTTAATGTTTCGTAGGCAAATATATTTCGTACACAGGCGATAGCATGGTCTTCTTCTTCACATCAAGCTACTCGAGATGTAAAGTGTCTGTAAGCTGATTCTTTACACATATCCATATATTTTTTATCTCACTTTAACCAATTCCAATCTCAATGTACTTGTCATCACTCACTATACCTTTTAGCTAACCTTGCCAACATCTGTGGTGGTATGAGTGTATAATTAAGTTTATTAGTTTTATTTTCCCTTAAAGCTCATCCTCATTGGTTTAATAATTCCATCTATATAGTTATAAATTAAATTAATCTATGTATTCATATGTCTAACATTCACTCACTATTCTCTTTAAATCATAAGTATCAACTTAATGAAGTAAGAGCTAACGATTTATCGTAACTTCACTGTCATGCAAGTGCTGGACTTTGTATCCGCATTACTCTATCACTTAGTTCTTTCATTACTAGATGATGTTTGTCTCAACTAACAATACAAAGATATAGTCAGTCTTCAACTTCTTGTATTGCTAATCTATTTAATTCTGCTGGAGATAATCAATCTCAATGAACAATTAGGTATTTAACATTTCATACTTTGAATGTATTATATTTTTCTCACAATATGTCAATATTAATTTTGGTATTTTTAAATATTTTTTGTAAGAATGAATATATAATCATCTCTGCTGTTCTAAATGGGTCATATTCTTTTTTCTCTAACAATCTTCAGTGGTTACCAAGTATTCACCTAAATGATACTTTCTTTCAAGAGTTATTTATTTTAGCAATCATGTCTTCTAATACATTAACACACAATAATACTAATTCATGAGATTGTATATTCTCCATTCATAATCTCTGTCATGGGTGCATTTCATTTGGATATGGTAAGAATAGTTCTCATATATCTCATCAAAATACAACATCAATATTTTTTTCTGGTCTTTTTATTAGGTCATCTGCTATTTTAGAGAACCTATTAATAATTCATTGTGTTCATTTTTTTCATATATGTGCATCTGTTATAAAACACATATAATTATCATTACTCTTTATATTTTTAATTTCTACTAATTCTATTCTTTCATATTTATCAACTATTTCATCTAATCATTCCAAAAACACTTCCTGTCACATTTTTGCTTTGGCAAAGTCTCTGAACTTTCTATCTTTTAACCTATTAACAGTATCAATATATATTTTAGACATCTTACTTTCTAATAACTGGTCTGCTTTTTCTTTTGCAACAGATTGTAGTTGGTCTTCTGGTATATCTAATAATGTTATTATCGAGAAAGGTATAGAGTCTTTATATATATTGAAAGCATTTTTTATAAAGTTCCATACTCTAGGAGTTAATGAAAACTTATACTGTACTTGCAGTCAAGATAAATTCTCTCAATGTTTACTATATGATTCTATCATAGCATCAATAGTACTTACTAATATAGGATACTGCATATCATCCATCTTTAATATAATATGTCATGTCTCTGCTATATAGTCGTATGGTTTCTCCGATACTGATTGCACTAGATTTTTTAATCACCCATCCTCTCTTTCTAAGTCCTTACTTGTATAAGCTGAACGAGAGCGAACTCACTCCTCTTTAAGCTGTTCAATAATATCTTTAACTCTTTCTTTTCATAATTTTTCTCAAAATTTCTTCTCAATCTTAGTTATCATTCTACTAATTCATACTCATTGTTCATACATAGATTTAATATAATCCTTCATAGATATAGTTTAAAGTGAACTACTCGGTGGCTAAAGACCACTCGAGCTTCTCGCTTCAATGCTTCCTACTCTTACGATTGCTCGTCTTTCAGACAGCTCAGCTGAGCTTAGTTTATACTGTTTCCACAATACCTGCGGTACAGTCCCTATTACACAATAGTTCTAAAACTGATGTAATATGACAGATGTTTGATTTATAGTCCTTCTCTGGTAGACTTGTATTAGTAATTAACTATCTCTGCTTGGTTTTCACTTTGATAGTCGCTTACATCCCTGCCACTGAAGATGACAGGGTTTTACGCTCCCAATATAAATTATATAATTTTAAATTAATATTTATATAATGATTTCTTTTTTAATTTCAAGTCCTAATTTCCCATTTTAATTAAAAATATATATAGTATGTTAGTATTTCCCTATGGTGGGAAAAACTATAGTAAATATAGTAATCTGTTTTTTAATTTCAAGTGATTTTTATTTCACAGGTGTTAATTGGTATTACTAAACAAGTTCCTATATGGTTTTCTTGTTTTAAGAAACATTTCACGGTACTACCTACTATTTATCATTTTGACTGTAACTGAACCAAAAAATCGTTTTTTGGCTTTTAAACTATCATTATTCAACAAGTTCAAATAACATAAATAGTCTTTAACAACATTATTGTATTTATTATATATATAATTAACGAACAGTATATAATATAATAATATACTTATAGTTGTTCTCAATGAGAATAGAATATATAGAATGAAGTAAAACACAGTAATGTGAAAGAAATACAAAAAGACTTGAAATTTGATTCCAAATCATTATAGTGATGTTGTAACAAAATATAGATTGTAGTTGTTTACTAGGTTTTAAATTAAAATATCTAAAATAATTTAAAAATTATGTATTCAAATCAAAAATTATATTGTATATTAAGTTATGTAAACACTATTTTATTTAATATTAGGGATGTGTAATTATTTTCTTAGTCGGTAATTATTCATATCCCTAGTACTAAATGGAATAGTGAGGTTTTATTTTTTTGTAGACTAAGTATGAAGTGAAGTTATTATAAGAACAAGATACCAAATCTTTGAGAGATTAAAAAACTAGATTCTGTAATATTAGAATTAGTTTGAGGTATGAAATACAGAAACGCATGTAAATTTCTTATGCTAGTTAAACTATATAACAATAGAAATAAGAGGTTAAATATATTGACATACGATAATAATCCATATAGTTTCTTTACTATGGAACAAGCAGCTGACTATATTGATGTTGATAAGTCCACTATAAACAACATAGTTAAGTATTTAGAATCAAAATGATTATTAAAAATTGCGAAGAAAGCGAATATAAACAAATGTAATCATGTTAATTTCTATTTAGCTACAATACCTGAACCAACAGAGATAGAGGAAATTGAAGTATCTATACCTGATGTTGTGAAAGAAGAAGTAGAGATATATATACCTGAAGAATGAAGTTTCCCATACTGATATGAGAAACATGAACCATTAGATTTTTGGAAAAGAATTGCATCCAAAGATACTAAGATTGAGGTTACTGATACTAAAAATGTATTGCCTATAGATAACAAAAACCCTGTTATGAGCATTATGAGTTACGATGAATGTGATGTATATTTTTGTTGAGGTGTTAAAAAAGAATTGAAATCAAGAAGTAAAGATACTGATATAGTTTCTAAAAGATACTTTGCATTGGATATAGATATTAGGAAAGATATTATGAATTTAACTTGAGAAGTTATTAGTGATAATCAACTATATTGATATATAGATGAGATTATGAAGTTATTAGATAGTAGCGATTATGCTGATTATGAATATGTTGTTGCTAGTTGAAATTGAGTTCATATCTATTATATTTGAGATAGTAGTGAATTTGATAAGGCTGTGTATAAGGCTTGAGTGTCTAGGGTATGTAAAGATATTGATTCTATTATAGCACCATTAGGACTTAAAACTGATAAGGCTACTACAAATATATCTAGTTTGTTTAGGTGTCCTTTCACTGTGAATTATGGTAGACAGATAAAATATAATTTAGAATTATGACCTTGCTTTATATATTCTGTTAAAGAATCAGAATGAGTAACATTCAATAGTTTAAAATCTATATGAAAACAAGAGATTGCTGAGTTTGAAGAGAAGATTAAAGAAAGGAAAAAGATTATAGCTGAACAATCTAAAAAGAATAAAAAAGAGTTTGGTAAAGATATAATAAAAGAAATTAAAGAAATACCTGTTCATGAATTATTTACTAGACAGACTGGAATTGAATTAGCTAATGATTGAAAAAATTTTATATCAAATAAAGATAGAAAGAACATAGGTTGTTTCTATTGCGAAAGTAAGAATTTGATTGTAAATGTTTGAACCCCTCACTTAGTATCAAATGAAAGTAGTTATAACACATTTGATTATTGTATGAAAGAGATACTGGGATTAAGTCAAAGTAGTGAATCTGTATTAAAAACTATTGAGTGGTTTCAAAATGAGTATAGTCTTTAGAAATTAAAATAAAAAATGAAACGAAAATATCTTATGCAACACAAAGAAGATAAATATAAAATTGAAATAGAATTAAATATCTTATATTGAATATGAGATGAAGTAAAGGTGGGGGAAGAAACCTTTATTGTTTATAACAGAGAATGAGTTGATTCTGATTTGTAAATAGAAATTATAGCGAGGGAAGATGATTATTTTATGATGGGAATAAAGAGAATACTATATTCACCTTTGACCCTAAGGTAGCAAGAAAGCGATGGGATGATAATCAAGATAAGATGCAAAAAGTATCTATTACTATCCCCCCAAAAAAGAAAATTAGTTTTATGATACCTTTAGTAGAGGAATGAGAAGTTGATGATTCTTTTTACGATTTTGTTTACGATAAAAAAACTGATTCTATATTATCTTGAATATTAGAAATTTTCTTAAAGAACTACATACCTTTAAAGTGAGGATTATTTAAAGTAAACGATAATGCCGACTATAATAAACATGATAGTATAAATTTGGAAAAATTCCAAGCAATGAAAGATATTATTATGGGTAGATTTAGAGTTACTCCTATTAAGATACCTATATGAAGTAAAGGTGAGACAAAGTATTTTGATTGGAATATAGGTTCTGATGTATATGATGTTGAATATGAATATAAATGAAAAAAATATAAAACTAACCATTTTTGATTGTATGCTTCTAACTTCAGAGTAGCTATGTTCGCTGATGCTGATGATTATGATTTCTACGGATGACATACAATGCAATACCGACAAAGATTAAAAGCATTTGAGAGTTGATATGTTACGTACACCAATGCTTGTAGGTGATTAGGTAAATCTATTAATGAAAACTATTGGACTTCTGTTGAATTGGTTAGAGAAAGAGTATTTAAATGAGAAAGGACTAGACCATTGTTAGTTCTATATTATGGTGCAACAAAAGAAGAAGTGGCTGAGATTTTTCAATATACAATGAATATGTATAAATCACTTTTAACTTCTGCTTGATGAGAAAAGTTAGTTAAAAACCTTATCCACTATTCTAATGCTAGTTGAACATTAACTTTGTTTGATTGAGATGATAAAAGAAGGATTAGGGCTATATCTGAAAACCAATCTGGTAGATGAGCAAGACCAAGTTATGTGTCTGTGGATGAATTAGCTAAATTTAAAAAAGCTGATGAAGTTATTAAAGAGGTATTATGATTTGGTAAATGTCCTATATCTATTATATCTACAGTTAGGTCTGAAACTACTAGGAATGAGTTTTATGATAACTGGTCTTTATGATATAGGAAGATGAAGAAGTACGATGAGGATATGTTTGATATAATACATGATATACGATGGAAATATTGATTTGCTAAATGTGAAAAACCAGAAGATTATTTAGAATTAGCTAAGGAATGAGTATTTGATAGAGCTAGGTCTGAGTTATTTAAAAGGAGACCATTAGTATGATTAAAATATACTATAGATGATTGAGAAATAAAAACAGAAGAAGAAAAGGATTTAGAAATAGAAGCTATGTTGGATAGTTCTTGATATGCTTGAATGATGGCTGAGTTTTATTGAGTAGTTCTTTCTGATAGAAGTGTATTTAAAACTGCTTGAAGTATAGTTGATAAACTTCCACATCAAGATTGAAAAGCATACCAACATCTATATTTTTCTTATGATGAAGCTGATGAAGATGATAACCCAGCTGTTGTAGCTGCTTGAATATACTGATGAAAACTATATGTATTAGAAAGTCAGAAACTATCTGCTGATTTAACAAAGAGATATGAAGAGATGAAATCTTTTTATAAAAAATGGCAGATGGAAACTATATGATGAATAAGTACGATAATAGCCGATGTTAATAGATGATGGACTATTAGGGAAAAGATTATTGAGAAGTTAGGTAAGTTAGATATTCCTTTTGCTTTTACTAGAGAAGCAGCAAAAGAAGATTGGAAAATATCTGATTGAAAACATATAGTTAATAAGAGTTGGTTGGTTAAGTTATTAGCTAATGAGTATTTGCCTAAGTGAAAAGTTTTGATTGGTAGTAATTCAGAGAATGAATGATGATTATTAGAAGAGATGTCAAATTATGTTAATAAATGAGGATGAAAATATTGATGAGATAAAAAATTAAAAGATGACCAAATTACAGCATTATTACAAATTATATATGCAGCAGAGATATGATACTTTAAAGGTATAAGAGATATGGGTTATGATAATATGGATGCTATGGAAATGAGAATCAGAATGGTAGATAAAGACATTGCTTGAAAGAAATTAAATGAGAGGTTAGCTGAAAAAAAATCAATATTAGGTAGGTATTTCTAACTTAGACTGTATATTAAGATATAGAGTATTTTAATTTCACAAAAAACTATATGTGAATATTAGACAACATAAGAGGATTTCTAAAGATATGAACTAGAGAAGCAGCAAAAGAAACAACACCAACACAACCATCAGTAGATGTTGATGCTATAGATTTTACTAAAAGAGATTTTAGTCAATTTTCAAGCATACCTCAGTTTAATATTGATTTATGATTTGGTGTCACAAAACAAGAAGAAGAGGAAGAAGAAAAAGAAAAGAAAGCACCATTAGTAACAGAAAAAGAAAAGTCTTTGCTTTGAGAATTATCTTTAGCAATTAATCCAGCTACATCATTTATATGGTGAGCGAATAAAGTTATTGATAAATATAATGAATCTAAAGATTTAGTTGAAAAATGAGAAGCTGATAATGTTTGGGAAGCATTTTATTGAACAACATTAGAACCTTGAGTTAAGCGATTAAAAAATAAGATTGATTATATAAAATTAACCAGAGAACAAAAAAATTTAAAAGAGGATGTGCTTTTAGAAAGTTTATGATGAGACGCCACGTTAGATATTACATATTGATGACCTATATGAATGTGAGGTAGAAAATCAATTTCTGTTGATTGAAAAGGTAGGGCATTAAAAATAGATTGAAATAAAGTAGATAAAAAATATTTTGTAGAAACATATAATAATATTTTAGATAATTTTGTTAATACAGAAACACCAACATTAGAATGATTTAAAACATCATTAAAGGATAATTGATTTGATGATTGGTTTATAAACAATATAACAAAAGATAGTTTAGAAAAAGCAATATCTATAAAATACAAATGAGAGAGTAAAATAGAAGATAATTTTTGAAAACTATGAGTAAATCAAGTTCATAGTGAAATGACTAAATTATTTAAAGATGAATTTGGAAAAATAAATCGTTTTAATGAGAGCGATGTTAAAAGTGTATCTATATATTTAGATTCTTTTGATATAGAGAATTGAGATATAAATGAATTTAAAAAATCACTAACAAATTTATGAGTTAAAGATGAAATAGTTTCTAGTATAAGTCAAGAAAACATATTTAATATGAAAGAGAAATTGGATTTATGGAAAGATGAAAGTGGTATTATTGAAATAAAAGATGATTGATGATATACACAAAAACAATGATGATACAATATAACTTTTGATTGAGCATGAAATCTAGTTGAAAAAGAATATGTTTGATGAAGTTTATTATCTAAATCAGACTTAGAATTAACAGAAATGGCATGAGTTGTCTTATATGACAATAATACATATATAAAAAATATGTTTGACTTAGTTGCTAATATTTATAAATGAGAATGACATACAGCAGAACAATTAACAACAGTTGCAGTTGATGCAGCAAAAGCATTAATAGATGAAATAGGTGACCAGAAAAACCATTTAAAATGAACAATGGAATTAATAAAAAAAGCTAGAAGAGAATGAGAAAATGATTTAGCAGATATGTTAGAGGGTAGATTAAAAGAGAGTGCTGTTTTATTTAATCTATTTCAAAAAAACCTATATGAATTAACAACAATAAAATTAGAAAATAAACTTGTTTGAAGAGATTTAAAGAAATTCATAGAGAAAGAATACTGAATGGATATTACTCAGTTTATGAAAAGGGATGATAAATGAAATGTGATAGATACTTGATGATGGACTATGGCTGATTATATAATAAATCAACAAGTTGATTCTAATGCTAAATATTATCTACAATCTAAGAATGTTAGTGTTTTATGAAAAATATATCATAGTATAATATGATGAGTTGATATAGCATTAGCACCATTAAAAAAACCTTTTGTTAGATTACAGAATTGAACAATAAGAGCACAGATACATAGAATATGATGATTTGACCCAATACCTTGATTTCAAACTTGAGAATTGTGGAGAAGGTCTTATAATCAGGTAGCTTGAATATCTGATGAGTTCTTAGCATTTATAGCACCAGAAATAATTAAGGCTGTGTCAACATGATGAGCGTCTATGGTTTCTGCTTGATTAAGAATACCATGATATATTAATAAAACATCAAAAATAGCTTACTGATTATGAAAGACAGCTGATTTTATACAAGACTGAAACAAAGCAATAAGATGAGTTCATTCTGTATATAAATGAGATAAAATAAATAGTTTCTGATTATGAATTAGTTATGCCTTAAATGCATCAATGTGGGCATTAAGAGAATTAAATATAGAAGTACAAGCTAATCGTGTAGACCCAGAAAGGTGAGATGAGTTTAATACAAACCTAGCTATAGCAACAATGATAGTACCACGATTTTTTGATTGAATTAGAGCTGCTAAATCTTTAGGTATGGTTGATTGAATAAGTAATTTTGATGTTATTAGACATATGGCAGATTGAGAAACATCTCGATGAGCATTAAATTCAGTTAGAAAGCAGGCAGCAAAAAATCTGTCTGATATATCAAAGGAGTATGAATGATTGAGTGCAAAATGAAGAAAAGATTTAAAAGCTATGTTTGGTTCATCATTAATACAACAAGATGCTTTTATGAAGAGGATGGCTATAGAAAAATCTATAACTAAATCAGGTAAAATCCCAAATAGTCCACTAGAATTAGCATTAACAGATATAGAACTATTTGCACAAAAGGTTTGAAGTTGATTAAAGAGTATGGATAGTCCAGAAATGTTAGAGAAATTAGCATTACTAAAACAAACTATACTTGACCCAACAACCAATTTAGCTGATGTTATTAAGGTTGTGCATGATTTGCCTTGAGAGGTTAGATTATGAAAATTGAGGTCAACACTAAAAGACTCACCAGAAGCTACAAAAAAGTTTTCAGAATATATAAGAACAGCAGCAAGAAAATGAGAGTTGTTTAGTGTTCAATATATTTGAGATATTCCAGAATTAGCTTCATCGGTTAGGTATGTATTTAACGATAAATTCTTGCCAACAAAAGTATTTTCAGCAACAGAACTAAATACAGCATTTAAAAAAGCAAACGACTTAAAGTGATTACCAATTAGAGATGTTGTAGACCCAAAAAACAGATGAATGTTTTGGGATGATTTATGATGAGGTAAGTATAGATTATCATCAGATTGAAAACAGCAATTATGAATACGTGAGCAACCATCTAAAAGTTGAATTGTTGATGCTTTGAATAATTGAAAAATGAGTGAACTTGAGAAAAATGTAAGGGCATATTTATGAAAAGAATACGATAATCTTGTATTAGATTGAGAGATTATAGATGATGTATCAAAAATTTTATCTAATATTATATGTTAATATGGCTTGTGATATTTCAAATAAGATGTTGGCAGAAATTATATCTTCACCAAACCTGTTAAAAAAGGTTAAGAAAGATATTGACTTAATAAAGGATTACAATATTAGAATAAAAGCTATAGAAGAATGAAAAAATCCTAATATTAATGTTGTTAGTAGATTGAAACAAGCACAAAAGGTTTCTGAATCTAATATTATATATATATCAACATTTAAGTCTATTTCTGAATGATTAAAAAATAGATGATTATTTAATGATGAAATATTTAATGGTTTAGTAAAATCATTAAAAAAAGTGTTCCCAGAAGAATATTGACAGTATTTAGATAATTTAGATAATGTTAATTTATGGAGTTCTCTTGTATGAAAGAAAGTTAATGCTGATGATGTTGCACATATCGTATCATTTGATATGGCTATTAGACATAAGTTTGATTGATTTAAAGCACCAACAGAGACAGAGTTATTAGCTAAGTCACATTATAAAATTAGTGATAGCACCTATATGATATATAGGAATATGATGAACGATATAGTTTCTAATAAAGATATAAATACAAACGATATAAGTAAAATTGTTGAATGATTAAAAAAATGATGAACTGACTTAAGTATATTAAGAGATGTTGAAGATTTACAAAATTTAATCAAAAGCTCTACTACATTAAGAGAATTGGAAGAGAGTTTCTTATTATGATTAAATGTTTTAGATGATACAACACTAGGTCTATTTTTAAGTAAAATGGATGATTTAAGATTTTGAAAAGGCTGAATACAGAAATCATTTTGGGAAAGTTTATGAACACCTATATATAATCCTTGAAAAGTAATTAAAAACTGAATGAAAGAGGATGTATTAAAAAGATTCAGAGCTGCATCTAGTTTGTTTGATAGTCAAGAATTAAAGTTTGTTGAATGAATAGAGAAAAATAAGAAATGAGAAATAATTAAAAGAAATATAGATGAGGTTGTAAATAGGGTTGTAGATTTATTAAGAGGTAAGGTTAAAAAAATAAACCTATGATGAGAAAAAATATATACAATAGCAGACAAAGATTTACTTATGAAAATAGTTTGAGATGATTTAATTGAGGCTAAGTTTTTTGAAGAATGAGTATTTTCTTATAAATTAGCTGACTTAAAATGAATGTCTAATGCTACTGATGATATAGTAGTAAAACCTGATGTTAAATTTGATACTCCATTACATCAAGAAGCTAGGAAGTATAAGAGTGCTGAGGAGTTTGTGAAAGATAATATATTTGTTAAAGAAAAAAACGGTTTTCGCACTAGAATAAAAAATGATAAATGATATGCAGACTATTATATTGATGATTATGATTGATGAAAAGAACTTATTATTGATATGATTGAGACAAAAGAAACTTGAAAATGATATTGAGATAGAATTATGCAAGAACTTGAAAATATAGCAATAGATAAAAAAGTTGATAGAATAAGTTTACATGCATATGAACAATGAAATGTTCCAACAGATAAACTTGTAAATTTTTATGAAAAACATTGATATACTATTGAGGCTGGTAGTGATTGAATGTGATATGAGATGATAAAAGAATATGACAACCTAAATTATTGAAAAGTAAAAAATCTCAATAAATCCCAACTCAAACAAATCCGAGAAGAAGCAAACAAAGTAATAAAACCTGATGAATGAATAGATGTTTGAATTACTAGTGTAAAATGATTTGAAAGACAAGATGTTGATAAAATAGTTAATCAAGCTAAAAAATTAGAAAAAGAATGAAAATATCAGGAAGCACAAAAATTGTTTGATGAAAGTATAGAAGAGTGAAAAAATGTATTAAAAAATGCTTTTTGAGATAAAATATTAAGATTGTGAAACTGAATATGAAGGCGAGAATGAAAAAGTGAACCAACTATAATTTTTTGACTTAAAAATATAACAGAAAACGATATAGATATACTTGTAGACATAAGTCAAAATAAATTTAAACAAAAAAGTTTTTTTACAGCAGAATATTCAGATATAGAAAAGTTTTGAATTATCAATGAGAAAGAGTGATTATCCATAGAGCCTTGAGCTATTATTTATACAAAAAACAAAATTACTCTTGAAAATGCAAAGGAAATAGATAAGATGTTTGAGAAAAATTGAATATATGCTTGAACTATACTACCAAATGGTGAGTGAATAAAATTATATAATTTATCTGCTTTTAATACAAACTATGAATGATTCTATAAATCAATCCGTAAATTTGCAAAAGACCTCGAAATGAGCGACACTTTCTGAGTTCAAGGAATTTCTAAATGAACTTCGTTCAGAATTAGACATATCTGAACCTCAAGAAAACAATGACTCTGAACTTATAGATGATGGAAATCTATTAGGTGAGATAAATATCTCTCCGACCAATCGTTAAGGGTAAACTTAGAAAAACAATTAGATGATGTTTTAACAGACACACCAAACTATTGAAACTCTATATTAAAATTTGTAAACAAGGACTGAAAAACAGCACCAGTAGGACAACATTATTTTGTAGATGTTAATATATATGACGCACCTACTGCTGAATGATATATTGATATTTATAAGGTATTATGAGAAGACAATTCTTTTAATATAGGTATGCCATTAGAAAGAATATCTACAACAAAAGAAGAATTTGCTAATGTTATAAAATGATTGGTTGAGAAATGAACAAAAGAAAATCCTATTAATATTATGCTTCGTGATGATAGGGCTATGAAATACCTATACGATTTTCCTATATGAGATTTAGATGCCGTTAGATTTACTTACCCTAGAGATAAGGGTAGTTATTTCTATATGGATTGAACAGATGTTAAATTATGAGTAATACATGATACTATAAAAAAAGATATAATTAGTTCATTTAATAAAATATGAGTTGATTTATGAGTGGATTCTAAATTCATAGAAAGAGACTGATTAGATATTGTTGCAATTAGACAGCAATATTGATTTGATACTACTGTTGAAAAGGTTGCAGATATTTTTGAAACAGATAAAACAGCTATCAGCAGTGTAAAAGATTTATTAAGTGTTTCTAAAACCATTAGTCAAACAGACTGAAGATTAGTTTCTATATGAGTTGATTATGGGGCAGAATGGAAAAATGTTCTTTTAAAAGACAAAGATTTCTTTATTTCTGAAGCTAAGTATTTAGCACCTGACCAGAATTTAATAACAGACTGACTTGATTTATCTAGGTTACAAAATGATTGGTATAATTGGGCTTTTGCAAAAAATCTAACAGATAAAGAATATGCCAGAAAAATTTTCTTAAAAAATTTCGATGTAACTATTTGAGATATTTATCTTAATACTAGAAAGCAGATAGAATTACAAATGGAGTTAAGAAAAAATTATGAAATAAATATGGATTGATTTAAAGATTTTGTAGATTTGTTATCTAGGAATAATGTATCGGATGGTGATATATTAGAAAATACATTTATATTGAACACTGTTACAAAAAATAGTATTGATAGACCAGAAAGTCAAGAGTTTATAAAATTCTTTAATGATTCAAGAAATCTAGTAGATTCTATAGATAAAAGAATATCATGAACAACAGAGAATATATCAGATTCTATTAAGAAAAAAATACAGCTACCAAAAGAATGAAAATGAATAGCTATTGTAGAAAATGATGTATCTTTAATTTGATTAAGATGACAACAAATAGAGGATGCTTGAAAATATCCTGACTTTAAGTATTGAGAAGAAATAGATGATTACTTAACTGTAGAACAAAAAAGAAGAGAAGCTGTAATGCAATGAACTGACTTTACGGAAGATTTTGTATCTTTTAGTGATGTATCTAAAATGTTTAGTAATGAAACAGATAAATTATTTGATAATTATATAGATTATGTTACAAGATTAGTAGAAGAGTGATGACCAGATTTAGATAAGAAGTTATGGAAACTATATTCTTCATTTGATTATGCTTTGATAAAATTAGAAAGTGATATGCAGTATTCTTTCAAGTTAGCAACATCGAAATGATGAGAATTAAAATGATTTCATTATTCTATATGAGCATATAGACAAGCAGAAGATATACAAAAATATATAGAAAACTTAACAACACAAAAAGATATAATAAAAAGAAGATTAAATGGTGTTGTAGATAATATAGTTGAAGCAAATAGGAATGATGGAATTTTGTTTAATGGTAATGTTATAAATTGACAGATTATACAAGATTGAAAAGATTATGCTAAATGATTGGCAAGAAAAGTTTGAGAAACTTATCCTGAGGATTATTTTAAAAATATATCAAGTAGAGAATTAAAAGAGTTTATATCTCTAAAGAAACAGCAGTTTGAAGAATTAAATAAAACTAAATGAACTATTCACACTATATATAATGCTATTTCTGATGGGATTAGAACATCTAATTTCTTGGATGAATATAAATTAGTGGATGATATAGTTTCTTGAATGAAAATACCTCAAAAGTTTATAGACATAAATCCTAGTGTATTCAGTAATTGAAAGGCTCTATCTATGGATGTAAGTCATAAGATTTTAGTTGATATGTTTAGGTGAGTATCAGATATGTATAAACCAACTTGATACAAATTATGAGATAAAATATTACAGATGACATGAAGTCCGAAAGAAAATTTGAGACAGATGAAAGAGTTGGTATCAAACATAATTGATGATGTTATATCTAAAATGGATGATACATCTAATATTAATCCTAAATGATTAAAAGAGGCATATACTTCAATGATAGCACCATATTCTGATTTTGTTAAAATACCACAGAAATCAATTGATAGTGTTGTTGAAAAATATAAATTCTGAAGTGCTGATGTTGATAGCTTTATGAAGCAATACATTTGAGAACAGCCAATAGAAATTAAAACAGATATTTTCCCATACAGTAAAGAGTACCTACAAAAAACCAATGATGTTGCAGAGAATATCGCAGACTATGTTAATAAAACATTTGATGATTCATTCTCTGAAATATTAAAATGATGAGCTACTGAATTGTTTATGGATTCTGTTCGTTCTATATTAACTAATGATTGACGTGAATGAAGATGGCTTAGACAATTATATGATGCGAATAGAGCTAATTGAAAAAAAGTTTCAAATGAATTAGATAGAATATTACCTAGAGATTTGACTTGGTGATTAGATTTTTCTAAATGAAAAATGTGAAAGAGTTTTTATTTCTTTGATAAGGAATTACTATATAAAGCACAGGATGCTTTAAAAGAAATGTTAGACGCTTGATTAAGATGAGAAAAATTATCTGCATTTGTTGCTAGAAAATGAACAGCCGATTATCAGATAGCAGAATCTTTGGTTAATTATTTTGAAAAATATCGTGAAATATTATGAAATATTATACCTAGATTAGATAATAATCAGGTAGATGTTTTTGATAAACTATATGATACATTCTTAAGAATAGGTAGAGATGAAAATTATAATAAAGCAGTATTAGTTAATAATGATGAATTAGTAAAGTCTAGGTCATGAAAAAAAGCTAAAGAATATATCTCCAGTGAAAAGGAAATGAAACAACAGTTAAATGCTTTAGCAAAAATGGCTGAAAATAATAATTTTTTATGAGTATTTAATTTAAGTAATTGACCAGACACTATATTAAAGAAGATGAACTTCAAGACATATATAGATTGAAGAATAGTTTTTGATGGTAATATAGAAAATGCTTCAACTTGGGCTAATGAGTTTAATAAGTTTTTCTGAACAAACTTATCTGAAGACCAATATCTTTATATATATGAAGCTGTTTTTTGATGAAGATTAGCACAATTTGCGAATTGGATAGATTCAACATCTTGATTTATAAAACAAATATGAAGAACTGTATTTAACCCATTAATTAGAGCACCAGTTGTTGTATGAATAAATATAATGAGCTGAATAACAACTTGAATACTTCCTTGATTATGAAGAGGTAAACAATTGATTGCATGAATATCAGACCCTGACAAAAATGCTATTGTTAGAATAATGACAGATTTTTGACTTGTTGATGAGTATTTTGATTTATCAGCATCTTGAGTTAAACAACTATATTGAGAAGCATTAAGAATGTGATGAGGTAGTATTAGTAAATGATTAATGAGAAGTTTTAAGTCAGGTTCATTAAAAAATTCTTTTAATCTTGTTACTACAAACACAAATAATGTATTAGATATAATGCTTATGGGTAATTATAAACTATATTCAGTATATAATGCTATGCAATGATTATCTTGAAGAAGGTTTAGTTCAGCTGTAGAGTTTGAAAAATACTTAAGATGATTAGATGAAAGCTCTAGGGCAAATGTTTTGACAGAACTTCAAGCATTATCAAATAGGTGATTTTATAGTATAATTGCTGCTACTGATGGTAATTTTGATAAATCATTATCTTCATTGAAGATGTTAACAAGAACATCAAAAGCATTGACTTGAAGTGATATGACATGAAGACAATTAGCATCAATATTCAAATGAATACAGCAAAATATATCTTTCTTAAATGGTTGGTGAGATGGAATAGTAAGATGGTTTGCTAGATGAGTTTTAAATAGTGTAGATGTTGGTAAATATTTGATTAAGAATTGATTCAAATGAGAAGCACTTGATAATGTTGTAAAATTTTATCAATCTACTCCTGAGTTCCATCAATTTGTTCATACTATGGTAGCTGATGTTATGTTATTAGCAAGATGAATTAGAATACAAAGGTCTTATGAGGATATATATGAAGATTGAGAATGAATATCTTTAGATGATGTTGTTGATGCTGTAACTATATTTACTACTATATGAAACTGATATTGGTCATCGTTATTTTGACAAACTATATGAAGGTCAACAGAAATAGCTAATATAGAAATGAAAAAAAATGTAGAAGATAATGTTAAGTTTTGATATTGAGCAGTATGGTGAAACGCACTTACTTCTACAATAATGAGAAGATTTTTTGTAGACTTGAAATATTTAAAGCCACGAAATTTCATGATGGCTCAGATGCAAAAAACAGAATGAACCCTAACAGAAAAAATTGCTGCTTGATTACAAACATTAGTGGCTACAGCAGGTTCTTGAATGATTAGATTTATGCTTGAAGATAGTTTTGACCCTAATAACTTAAAATATACATTAGATGATAGATGAATAATACCTGAGGTTATGTGAACAGATGTTTCTGATGACACAAAACAAGCATATAATCAAAGTGTTGTTGATTTAGTGACAGCAGCAAAACTATGAGATTGGTCGTCTTATGTAAGATGATTATTAAACAACAATATGGTTTCATGAAATATAATCAGACCATTAAAGAAATTATTAGCATGACAATTCAGAACACAATCTGAGGTCGCAGAAATAGCTTCACAATTTGAGGTTTTTGATGACTTCTTTAACTGAAGAAATATAAAGGTTTGAGTTTCTGATTATGATAATATTAGAACTGATTTATTTAATAGGTCACTAACTAACTATAATACCATAGAACAGTGGTTAGGAGACTGACAAATAAATTATTGAAATGCTTATTTTGATGATGCTATATGAATAATATATGACAAAATATGAAAGGAATGAATGCTGGAGATATATAATCACTTAACATCATTCAAAAAAAGTAAAGGCAAAAAAATGTCTGAGTTAGATGTGTTATCAATATTTAAGTCTTATGTTGAAAATAATGATATGTGAGAGGTTGAGGATTTAGCTAAGGCAGTTATAAATCATACAGCACTATCTTTAAATGTTCATAACTCTATACCAGATTGACCAGAGATAAATAAAGTAAATCATTTCTTAAATTCTTTTGATTTGTATTATCAATGGATGTTAGAAAATAATGTAGAGATGATGACAGACTTTGTTATTAAAAAACACAATAGAGAAACTCCTGAAACAGCTTTGCCTATATATGACAAGAATTGAAAATTCAAATCACAATATCGTGACTATATAAGAGATGAAAGGTTATTGAAGGATGCTATAGATAGATGAGATATAGATTTTGTTAATGCTAGATTTAATCCTTTAGTAAAATCACAAAAATTTACAGCTTGGAAATTAATGAATAAAGACTGAACAATAAATGAGACAGCATTGTTTTCTTTAAATAGGTTAATGAATTATATTAAATCCACTGCTTGAAATAGACCACAATGACAAACAGCAGAGATGTTATGAGCGATAGTTCAAAGTGATATAGAAAATTTTGTAGACCTATATAGGAAAGATATAGAAATGTATTGATGAATGAGTGAATGATTAAAAAACTATGTTGATAATGTATTTTATACAGAATGAATAATGACAGATTATATAGAGGATTTGCAAAACTGATATGATATTGTTAAGTGATGAGATGGCAATGGTGGTAAAGTTTGAAAACTATCAGCTGATTTTGAAAAAATAGCTTCTGCATTTGATAAAATTAGAGATGATTTTAAACAACAAGTTAATTTGCCTAAGTTTAAACAAACTAGCTTTGCTCTTAATGGAAGTGAAAAAACATTATTCAAACCAAAAAAAGTAGAATCATACTCTCCACAATACAGTAAGTCTATATATGAAGATAATATATCAGAAGAAAAACCTAAAGATATAAAAAGAAGAATAAAACCAAGCAAGGATTTTAAATTCAAAGAATAATATGAACAGTATAACAGACTTTAACAGTGAGGAATATGAAATAGTGGAGTATCTAAATCAAACAAATAATGAGAAGGCTGAGAGTATTGCTAACAAAGTTGCAAAAGAAGATGGTTTTCAAGATGCTAATGAACTGTATATTAGAGAGTTACAAGAGATGAAACAAAAATTAAAAGAGAGAGCACAAATTAAATGATGGACTCCAGAAGCAATAGAAACTTGGAGAAAGATTAATAATGATTTAGAACAGGTAGTGTGAATTAAAAAGGATAAGTGAGCACTATATATCCTTAATGAAATAAAACAGAAGTGAGAAAATTTATATTTAAGATAAGCTAATGGCAAACAAACTAAAAAACCTTAATAAAGAAGAGGTAAAACATTTAGAGACGGTTGTGGGTTGAACTTTAAATTACTATATTGAACATATATTTCCTTGAATATATGAGATAATAAAAATGAAAACTGGATATACAGCAGACATAGAATCTCAATTAAAAAAACTAGACCCTAAATGAGACTCTTCTTATTATGTATTTCCTATTATAGAGCCAAACACAGATGCTTTCATAGCCAACTCTTATGATATAGATACATTTTGGAGACCAGTTCCAATAAAAACAGACAGTGATGGTAAGGCTATGGCAAAAGATGCTGAGGATTATTTGTCTTGGGTAGAAACAATTACCAATTGGAAAGACATAGAGGACTCAATAAGAGCTGAAGCAGCATTAGTTTGAACATCATACTGTAAGTTTTCTTATATTAAAAAAAGAACATCTAAACTACCTTATGCAGAACATATATCTTTCTTTGATTTGTTTGCTGTTCCTTGAGCTAGAGATTTCTATAAATCAAGATATAAAATATATAGAACTATAAAATCTGATAATCAGATAGAGAGTCTATATGGTTGACTATTAAAAGATAAAGATACTAAAAAGTTTATAGACAAAAGATGAGAATGTTTTGTTGATTGGGACTTTAATAAAATATGGGATTTAAAATATTATGAAAAATCACTTACTGAAGAAGTAGAAAATATAATAACAGAATGAAGTGTATCACCAGCAGAGGTATTTACAAAAGCACTTACTAAACAGTTTATGGTTATAGACTGAGAAAATGGTAATAATGAAATAATTGAAGTCTGGGATTGAGGTAAATGTCATGTCTTTATAAATAGAGAATATATGGTATCATACGAAGAATATGAAGATTCACCATTTGGTTGTGTTGTATTTGAGAAACAATCTTGAACATATCTTGGTAGATGATTATGACATAAATTAATGGCATCACAATTAGAGGCAAACTTCCTATATAATTCATTAAGAAAATGAATTAGACAAGATGTATTCCCTGATACTATGACAATACCTTGAGCTATAGTAGACCCTGTTACCTGACAGACACCAGTAGAATTATCTTATCAATGAGGTAAAAACTATAATGTAAATCCTTCTGCAACATTTGGTTGAGAAGCATTTAGAAAAATATCTTATACAGACCAAAATACATTAGCTATATTAAGATGAAGATTGGTTGAGGTTACACAAGAAGCACAAATGATTTCCTGAACATCATCTTATACACTATGATGACAAGGTAAGATTGAAAGAGTTGCTTGATGAGTAGCACAAAGAAATGAAGTCTTTTTGGCTAGATTAAAGCCATTAGCATCTTCTATAAAATCTATGAAAGGTTATGCCTTTACTATATGGTTAGAGATAGCTAAAAAAATAGATAAGAATCTAATAATAAAAATATCTGAGAACTGAGAAGAAACAACAGTAAAAGATATTAAGGTAGATGATATTCTTAATAAGACTCATGTATGGGTAGAAACAGAAACAAACAAAACAATAAGAAGATATGAAAATATTACATTATGAACACAAGTATTATGAGTATTGTCTCCTTTTGCAAATATGCCAGAAGCACAAAAATATATGGTTGCTATATTGAAAAAAGTTACAAAAGACTATGCTTATGATGCGTGAGAAGATTTTGGTGAGTGAGAAGAAACACAACAACAGTGACCATGAATTGAAGAACTGATGCAACAAGCACAGTGACTAGAGGCACAGATGTGATGAGAAGACGCTATGATGAGAAATAATATGTTATGAGAGTTTATATTTGGTATTCCAGTTGATTGATGAGATGAAACTGAGATACCATGAATGCAATTCTAGCTCAAATAATGTATTCAAATCAGATATGCGTTGTATATTAAGATATAGGGTATAAAGATATTCTATCAATTTTATCAAAAACTATTCAAAAAAATGGATGAAAACCTAAAGTCTATGGGGGACACAGGTAAAGTTGATTTCAAAGAGGAAGTCAATTCTAATTGAGCTAATGCAGAAAACAATGCTAATGCAAATGTTAATGAAAATGCACAATCAGACAAAACAGTAGAGGATGTTATAAAAGAAAGCGAACAGCACAGACAATTATCTCAAGAAGAAGCAGTAGCTAAAGCTAGAGAGGAAGAAAGTATTAGAAAGGCTGAAGAGTTCTTTGGTTACAAACAAGAGGAATTAGAGGATGCTTGAAAGAAGGTTGTAGAAACCGAACAACAAGACGATAATTCTCAAGAAATTAAAGCACTGGTTGAAAAAGCTAAACAGGCGACTGAAGCTGCTAAAAGAGTAACAAAGGCTTATGAAGAAAGGTATTGAGTTTTATTAACTGAAAACAAGACTTTAAAAACTGATGTTCTTGAAAAAGACATTGAGATTAAAGCACTTCGTAGTAAGATTGAAGAGATGTCTAATGAAAGAGCTCATGAGTCTAATAGTCTTATTAAGACAAACGACATGAGGCTCAGGTATCTAGCTAATATCAGAAGTAGAAGAGCAGAAAATCCTGATGACCAATCTCTTAAAGCAAAAGAATTAGAGTATTTAATAGATGAGTTATCTATCCACGTTCCACATGTTAGTCCAGAGGATTTAAGAAAATTTATAACAAAGAGAGATGAATCTATTGATGTTATACCTAACGATAAATCCGATTATATGGCAGTAGCTAGAAAAGTAGCCGACGACGTTACCGCTGAAAAGAAAAAACAAAGTATCATAAAGGCTATATCTCCTAAAAGGATAAATTACAATATTTAATTTTTATTTATTTTTTATTTTAAATTATGTCTAATTTAAACTGTACAGAAGGTTGTGGGTTTTCTCATGGGAATCCTACAGCTGTAGAGAACTTGAATAGAGTTCACGAAATTATGGCACCTCTCGTTGATAGTGGTTTGCCATTACAAGCAGTTAAACCTATGAAAGGTTACTGACTTGCACCTTTTTTATTTGAAATTGCTGAAATTGAAGGAAACGCATACTTAAGACTAAAATCAGGAATTATTAATGGAGACTCTTTTATTGAAGTAAAAGTAGACCCAGTTGATTGTTCTGTAGTTTGGTACGAACAAGGTATTGCTTCTGGAGAAACAGAATTGGTAGCTCAATTGAATGCTGGTGACCTTGTTGTTGAAGTAGAAGATGTATCAGTACTAGGAAACTTGTCTGATAGTCATACTATTATATTGACAGCTGGTGCACAAGTATTTACTGGTAGAGTTGATTCTGTAGATGCTGTTGCTAATACTATCACATTGAAGGCTTGACCTTCTATTGATATTCCTGAAGGAACTTGTGTATCAAGAGGTACATACCACAGACCACAAGATTGTGTAACTGAATCTGATAATGAATGAGTAATAGGATACGACAAAGGAAAATACAAATCATACTTTAGAAAAATTGAAGCAACTGTTTCATTTGATGCTAATACTGATTGTACTTTATCTTCTTATACTTATGCTGAAGATTTAGGATTAGAAACTTCAGTAGAGTTCTTGAAAGTTAAGAAATCAGCTGCTATTGTTGAATTGAACAGACAATTGCACTATGCTATATTCTACGACCAAAACTATGCTAAAAACACTAACCCTGCATTTCCTAACTCATCTGAAACTATGGGTATATTCCCTAGATTGGATTATGTTCAAAATGAAATGGGTATTGTAACTACATTTGATTTTGCTGCAGAATGTTGTACTGATGCTGCTGAATGTGATGCTATATCTAATTCTATCAATACATTCTTTGACTATATAGACTATGTTACTAAATCTGGTTTCTATGGTAGCAAAGTTGTTATTGGTGTAAACGAAGCTCAAATAGTTGCTCTTAGAAATATGAGACCTTACTTTGAAGCTCATGCTGGATATGTAGTTACTACTTCTCCTGCTGCTAGTGGACAAATATTTATCGACAGACAGATTTTCAACATCAATACTGGTGTAAATGAAATTGAGTTCAGATATGAACCATCTTTCGATAGATACAAAATTCCTTTCATGTTTGTTATGCCTGAAAACTCAATGTTATTTGTACAAAAAGAATACAACACTGTTGAATTTACTGGTACAGATTTCAAAGCTAAAAAACATGACACATCAAGTCTTATGCCTTGAATGCCTATATTCAGAGTGGTAGACTTAACATCTTACCAAACTAATGGTATAGACCCATGTAAAATCTACCACATTGATGCTGAAATAGCTATTGTACGACCATTTACTGACAAAGCTGCATATATGAGATTATGGAATTTCGGTTCTTGTCTTCCTTCTTCTTGTGCTACTTGTGTATCTGATGCTCTAGCTAATGCTGGAACAGGTAAAGTTCAAATGATTGCTGAAGCTAGTTAGTTCTAGTTATCATATATATAAAAAGGCTATCCTTCGGGGTAGCTTTTTTTTGATTTTAAAACACTATATAGATTGTATATTAAGATATAGAGAATTTTATTTTTGTATAGTTTTTTAATGATTTCTAAATGTTATACTATAGGAGAATTGTTATGTTGATTAGATGTTATGATTACTGATTGTAGTGATAGGATTTGTTTAATGAATAATATACTGACTGATTTTTATGATTATATGTATTGAAGTCCATTAATTAAACTTGGTGAAGGTTTTGTTTGAAGTGGTGATAAGAAAATAGAGTTAACTTTTGAGCCATACAAAATAGAATGATTTTATGGTTGGTGAAAAAACTGTGCCAATAATAATTGTTTTATTAAAGTACAGTCTTGTTTAGATTGTGTGTGTCCTGAACTATATCAAATAAAAATGGAAAACTCTTTACATTGAGTATGACCTGCACAGTATATGTTATCTTATGATGATGTTGATGATAAATGGTTCTTAGATTTTAATATACCAGCAGGTGTAGATAGATGATATGTTGTGTATAGTAGAACACATAAACCAATAACAATGTATGATGAGACTATATGTATAGACCATAGACTACTTACTGGATTAAAATTAATGATAAGAAAATATATAGCTATTAATCAAAAAGAAACTAACTTAGCACAATTCTATTGACAAGAGTTAGCTGTTTGGAAAGCTAATAAAGAAAAAGAGCATGTTTGAAATCTTATTTCTGTAATGAGCAACAATGTCTGACAACTTAAGTAATATATCAAAGTCCTATTGGAATGGAGAAATGGTTTGATTAGTTAATGCTCAATATAGAGAATTAATTAACATAGACCCTGATGCAGTGCCTTACATAGATAAACTAAGTAAGACATCATTTTTTGCTAAAACAAGAAAGGGTTATGTTGTTGATATGCCACCACAAACATTTATAGATGATAATGTCATTAAATATTATACAACTGATATTAGAAAAATAGATAATACATGATGTAATGATTGAAGTTGTTACTATATGTTTTATCAAGTATCACCAGATGGATGACAATATAGAGTATTAAAAAGAGATTGTTGAGACTGTGAAATAACTCTAGTAGATAGTTGATATAGATGTCCTTGTGATAGTGATGAGTTTTTTGACTTAGACTATCCTATATGAGAAGTTATTAAGGAATGATTTGGTAGACAAGAGGTTGAATGATGAATACAACCTAGATTTTATGATAATTTTATTCCAGTTCCAGATTGAGGAAATGTTTTTGTATGAGACTATATAGTTTTTTATAGTACCACACACTCTCATAATCCTTGACAATGTTGAATATACAGACAAATCAATTCTATAGAAGATTGATATGTAACTCTTGATACTTGATATGAGGAGTACACTGATGAAGATTGGAAATGAGAAAATGTTTGATATAGAATATTTAGAAATTTATGAACAACTGTTGGTTGGGTTTGAAGTTCAGCAATAAATATCCACCACCATGAATCTATCCACTCAACTATATGTTGAGATTGGGGATGATGTTTATTGTCTGTTGTTAATCACAATGGTATTTTGAATGTGTTAACTGACAAGTGATACAATTTATATTGAGGTATAGGTGAAAATGTTACATATTTTAGCTGATTGCAAACGACTTATGTCTGAACGGATAAGTTTAGCTCGGTTTCTTTTGGTAATTTTCTTGTTTTTATGGGGAAGTCGTCAATAGAATCTATGGTTTTTTCAGATGATGGAAAATTCTCTTACAAATATAATTTATGAGAAACAAGTTATTCTGACTTTGGGATATATTCCAAGAAGTCGTATGCTGTGTTTAATAATGGATTATATATAGTTGGTAAAGATAAAAGATTATATGCTGCGAGTATAGCTGGTAGTGGTGAGAAATATTATCTACAACTAGAGCCACAATCAAAAGACATATTCCCAGAGTTAGATTTATTACAATCTTATGATGAGGTTAGTCTTAGTTCTTATCAAAACAAACTATATATATTTATTAATGGTAAATTTGATAGTGAGAATGATTGATTAGATAAAACAAAGATATTAATATTTAATAGAGATTATTGATTATGGTATAATCATATTATATCACGATGAGTAATTAGTTGAACTAAGTACTGATTGTTTTATGGATGATGACTATATCAATATGTATGAGATAGAGATGTATATATAATGGGTTCTCCTTGAGAGACTATAGAACATTATTCTCCTATTAAAGCAGAGATAGTATTTGATATAGTTAATAGTGAAAATCACTGAATAGAGAACTGAAATTGAAATAGGGTATCTTTAATGACTAATAAAAAAATTAATTGGATTAAGTTGTTATTAGGTGCAGGGATATATACAGATAATACATATATAGAAATATCAAGCTATATGTCTTGATATAAATTTAATAAAAAAATCAACTTTACCAATAATGAATGGTTTAATAATTGGTTAGAATATTTTAATGAAGAATATGATAACATAACTGTGTCAGATTGTTTTTGAGACACATTATCTAGGAATGATAATATGGAGAATAAGTGTACTGGTTCAAAAGCTAATACTGATATTAGAGAAGAATTAGAATCACCTGTTTGTTGAGATTATGATATAAGGTTTAATTCTAAAAGGTTAGATGATTATGCTATATGTTATGATGATAAGGGGTATCAATTATCTCCGATAAATCATATATATATAAATCCATCATTAAAATATAATTCTATATTATATACAGTTAAAATAGTATCTGATAATTATGATATGATTAATTTTGGCTGAGCTGTAGTAGAGTATGAATCTTACCCAATCAATTATAAAGAGAAATCTTATTATGATATTGAAGAGAAATGTTAAAAAAATGTGTTTTTTTATGTAGTTAGATTGTATATTAAGATATAGAGAAATTATTTAAATTATAATTTAAGAAAAATGCCAGAAGGAATGGATATGTGATTACAAGCAGATATGGATTTGCTTAATGAATTTGATACAGAAGCAGGGGAAATGCTATGAGAAGAAACTGTAGGAGAAGAAATGACACAAGAAGGTTTGGATTATTATTACAATATGATGTTACCTGAATTACAAGAAGGTAAATTCACAAGTGATGATAAATTAGACTTTATTAGAAAATTACTTTCTGCTTAATTTATATTAAAACTTTTTAATAATGCCTAAAAGTAAAACTAGAGAGATATTAAATTCTTTAAAACCTAGAGGTAAATCAGTATCTAAAGCAGAAAAGGATGACAGAACGCCATCAATAATGATTTCGTGAACAAATCCATTGCAATTAAAAGCATCAATGGATATGGTTTGTCAAATGAAAGAATTAGTAAGTGCTGTTACGAATGCTTGAATAGATGTTGTACCTGAAACACTATATGTAGATTTACCAACACAAATATTACAAACACCTGAGAATGGGGTTACTAAAGATACTAATACTGGTAATGTTGTAATTAAAGATTCTTCTTGAGATTATGTAGTAATAACTTGAGCACCTTGAGCATCAAGATATAGTCAAGTATTTACACCAGTTGCTAATGTTGCAACAGTAATAACACACAATCTATGAACAGAAGATATTGTTGTTATGGTAAAAGACAATGTGACTAAAAAGGTTGTTAATGTTGATATAGAAATAATAGATGCTGATAATATAGAAATTACATCAACTACAACTGATGTATTAAGAGTTACTTGTATTTAATTTTTAAAAGTCTTTTATAATGGTTAAACATTTAAATAATATAGAGATAGTTTCTGACAGTATTAATCGTTCTTGATTGACTACAGAAAATATGACATCAAGTACTCCTGATAAATTGGTTGGTACTACATTCAAATCTGTTCTAGTAAATGAGAATGGAGAGTTTGTTGTATGAGAAGATTGAACAAATATACAATCAGATTGGGATGAGACAGACCCATTAGCACCTTCTTATATACAAAATAAGCCAGATGCACTATTACAACAAATACAATACCCAACTTTTTCTAGTTTACCAGCAATTTGAGATGATAGAGTAATTTATTATATGCAAGACGATTGAACTTTATGGATATGGGATATAACAACTTCTGCTTATATAGAGGTTGAAACTTGAAGTGGTATAGTTTATTCATTAGCAGACTGAACAGTTGTTTGAATGACTATATGAAATAGATGATTAGCTTCTGCTTGAAGTAATGCAGACAAAACATACGAAACAAGTCAAACAATAGACCCATTAACTTGACACACTACAGAACAAACATTTACAGGTACTGTTAATTACGATGGTGCTACAGTAAATAGTGAAGATACTATATATAATCATGTTAATGATACTATAAATAATGTAGGTGTTACTGAAAACTATGATAACACTTCTACTACAAATAACAATGGTAATACTATAAATAATAATGAAACAATTACCAATAATACTGATACAAACGAAAATAACGCAGGTGTTACTGAAAACTATGATAACACTTCTACTACAAATAATAATGGTAATACTATAAATAATAACGAAACAATTACCAATAATACTGATGTAATTGAGAATTGGGATTGAGACAATGTAATTAATTTAACAGAGAACTCTAGTATCACCAATAACTTAGATGGTACAGTAACAAATAACTTATGAGATACTTATGTAGAGAATAATGTATATGAAACATGAGCGACCATTAATAATGAATGAGAGGTTAATATTAATTATAATGAATATACTGAAAACAATACACATACAAATACAGTAATAAATAATGAATGAAATGTAACTAATAATTACGAAGACTATATAGAAAATAATACTTATGATAGTACTACAGTTATAAACCACGATGGTGGTACTCACAACTATAGTAATATAGAAATAACTTACGATAATACAACCAATGTAAACTACGAAGGTAATACTACTATGGAAAATCTTACTGTTAATAATATAACATTCCCTTGAGGTAATGTATTTGTTAATGGTATAGGTAATTGGGAAGTAACAGATGAAGCAGTAAGTGAATATAGTTTAGTAGCTACTCCGATGTCAGAAGGTTCAGTAATAGTGTGGGCTGATTCAGGAACAGGGCTATTTCCATTAGCACCTGCATCTGACTACACCTACGATACTTTACTAAACAAAATTACATTTTCCACTCCATTGGGAACTGGGGAAAGAGCATATATTTGGATACTATCTTGAAATGCAAACGCTAATCTAGGTTGAGTTTCTTATACTGAAACATTTACCGCCACAGCAGGACAAACAGAGTTTAATTTATCTGACACTCCAGCTTGAGAAGATTGGATATGGGTAAGTACTAGGTCTTGACTATATGGAAAATTAGGTTCAGCATTAGATTATGAATACGATTCAGTAACCAACAAGATTATATTACCTGCACAAGATGACTGAGATGTTATACAAGTTAGATATATAGGGTTTGTTAATCCTATTCCACCAGTAACAGAATTTACGTTTGATGTTATAGAACCAACAACACCACAAACTAACGCTAGTGCTTGGAACTATATACTTATAACATATAATGTCTGAGATAGCTCAATACTTCTACCTGACGCTAACACTTGTGAATGAAAATGTATCAAGATAAAAAAATTCACTTGAGAGGATGTTAGACAGGTGACTATAATACCATACTGAACACAACTCATAGACGGCTATACGTGAGCAACTATGAATATAAATAGAACTATGTATACACTTACTGCTATAGGTGGTAACTGGTATCTTGGTGACTAATGCTTTTAGATTATAATTTATTAAAAAATGGCACAATTAGATTTAGATAAGATAGTCGGGTCAAGCTCGATAACAGCAACGGTATTAAGTGCTGCAACACATAACGATACCAAAGACTGATATGTAAACTCTGCGATAGTAGATTTTGAAGCAAGATTTCTTGATAACGAATGAACCACTATCGGGACAGAGTTAGGTACGAGTTTGTGATTAATATTACCTAACACAACAGGTAGAGCTAGTGAGATATCTTCGCTAGTCAACTCTGTAGATTTAACATTAGGTGATAGCACCATATATACGAAACTAAACAAAACTATGAAAAAAGCTAAAGTGTCAGATTTGGGTCTAACGCTACCAGCTAGTTCTGTTGTAATAGATAAAATAAGAGAGATGTACGCTTGAAATAGACCACACGGTATAGCTATAGAATGATGATACGCTTATGTTGCTTGTTCTGGTTCCGACAGGGTAGATAAGATAAACTTAAGTACGTTTACTAACGTAGGTAATGTAGCTGTTTGAAATAACCCACACGGTATAGCTATAGAATGATGATACGCTTATGTTACTTGTTATGATTCCAACAGAGTAGATAAGATAAACTTAAGCACATTCACTAACGTAGGTAATGTAGCTACTTGAACTAAACCATACGGTATAGCTATAGAATGATGATACGCTTATGTTGCTTGTTCTGGTTCCAACAGAGTAGATAAGATAAACTTAAGCACATTCACTAACGTAGGTAATGTAGCTACTTGAACTAACCCATACGGTATAGCTATAGAATGATGATACGCTTATGTTACTTGTTTTGGTTCCAACAGAGT
>Ga0302243_1000309_pt1 | contig 47578 bp, 41 predicted proteins | sample AAG_UR_Met_MG_FD_193514 | JGI IMG/M metagenome (GOLD analysis project Ga0302243, IMG submission 193514) | Enriched activated sludge microbial communities from anaerobic digester in WTTP, New Holstein, Wisconsin, United States - AAG_UR_Met | ecosystem: Engineered > Bioreactor > Anaerobic >... | reverse complement strand
CATCAAAGAGATGATGCCGCAATTTGATTCTCTAAAAAATAAAGCCCTAAACTATCGCAATATTTCCATGGGACTGTTTTTGTTCTCTATAGGTTTGTTTAAAAAGGTAATGATCGCAGATACCTTTGCAAAATGGGCTAATGCAGGATTTGACCATGCAAGCACTTTGAGTTTGTTTGAAGCATGGGCAACATCCCTGTCTTACACATTTCAATTGTATTTTGATTTCAGCGGTTATACGGATATGGCATTGGGCGCTGCATTGCTGTTTAACATCAAGCTCCCTATTAATTTCAATAGTCCCTATAAAGCACTAAATATACAAGATTTTTGGAGAAGATGGCATATAACACTTTCAAGGTTCTTGCGTGACTATATATACATTCCGTTAGGCGGAAACCGACAAGGAGAGTTACGCACATACGGCAACTTGTTTGCCGTATTTTTAATAGGAGGCCTTTGGCACGGTGCTTCATGGATGTTTGTCCTTTGGGGGGCATTACATGGCATTGCTATTGTTATTCATAGGGCTTGGCAGCAAATGGGCCTGCAAATGAATAAAATACTTGCTTGGTTCATTACTTTTAATTTTATCAATATCACTTGGGTTTTTTTTCGTGCAAACGAATTGGGGGATGCCTTCAAAGTTTTAAGCGGAATGATCGGGCTTGGCGGCATTGTGTTGAGTGACAAGTATGAACAGCAACTATCTTTTTTGCATGCATATAACCAAATTACTTTTGGTAATATTGCCGGGCACATTGGGAATACATCAGATATATTGATCTGGTTGCCGATCGGATTTGTTTTGGTTTTATTGTTTAAAAATTCAAATCAAAAATTGGAAGATCTCAAATTAGATTATACGACACTTTTTATATCGATTATACTTTTTGTGATCGGCATTTTATCGTTAAGTAAAGTATCGGCATTTTTATATTTTAATTTTTAGGGATAGTGTAATGAACGGAAAAAAATGGGTAAAGATATGGTTTTTTATTGTAATTACTATTATTCCTTTTATTGTTGTACTTAATTTTTTTATTGACCCGTTATGGTTTTTTACGCATTCGCACAGGTTAAATACTTTGCAGGTGGATTTTGATGAGAGACTGCAAAAATCTATCAAATTAAAATACAGTCAAGATTTGAATAACATTGATACGCTGCTCATGGGAAGCAGCAGAACTACATATTATGATCAAAACAAATTTGGGAACCTTAGAGTTTTTAATTTTGCTTTTAGCAGCGCTTATCCTGCTGAATACAAGGATTATATTAATTACGCTAAATCCCTAAAAAAGGGTGAATTTTCCAATGTTATTTTAGGATTGGATTTTTACGGGTGTGGAAAAAACAAAGAGAAAAACGAAAAGCCGGATTATTTATTGGACTTAAAGAGAGATTGGTCATATATTTTATCTCATTATACTTCTTTGGATGCAACACGGTATTCATTAACAAATATTTTTCGGTCTATTGCCAATCGTGCCGGAGGCAGGTCATATGACAGGAATAACGTCGTCATTGCAGACAGGCAAAATGTTAAAAAAGTTGAAAAACGCGCATTTAGCAGAAGCAGGACATATTGGAAAAATTTGGAATATAATGAAAATTATTCAAAAATCCTAAAAGAGTTAAAAATTCAAAATCCAAGATCGAACTTTATAGTCTATACTACTCCATTATCGCAGCCCTTTTTAAAAGTGCTTTATGGCGATAAAAAATTAAAAGAGTATTATTTAAGATGGATAAAAGATATGGTTACAGTATTTGGAAAAATTTATTTTTTTACTTTGCCAAGCAAGCTGTCTGAAAATTATGCGATCTATTCCAAAGATGGTGATCACTACTACCCTGATGCTACGCAAAATATTTCAAATATTATTGCGGGACGTCAGAATATAAAAGGATTCGGTGTTGTCATTACATCTGACAATATCGATCAATTTTTGGTTAATCTGGAAGATCAGGTAAAAAACTATGATTTAAACCATACCTTGAAATAAAATTATGTTAAAATTAGAATAATAAAATTTGTATAATTAGTCAATCAAGGCTCTGAATATTTTTCATTCTTTAGGCCTCAATAGTCCAAGAAGAAAAGTTTTGTCATGTTGCATTTGTGATTATGACCTATTTGAGCGTCTTTATATAAAAATAACATATACGTAAAACAAGGGTGTTAGGTTTGTCAAATCAAAAAGATCTTTTAGTGCTGAGTGAAGATTTATTGCTTGGCGAAGGTATGGGTAGAAAATGCTATATTGATCCGGAGGATAAAAGTTTATGCGTAAAAATAGCTTCACAAAGAGCCAAAAGAAGCGCCAAAAGAGAGATAAATTATTTTAAGCGGCTCCATAAAAGAGGTAAGTCTTTTGAAATGATCGCTGATTATCATGGCGATATCATCACAAATTTAGGAAACGGTAATTTATATGAGCTTGTAAGGGATCATGATGGCCGTATATCCAAGAATTTAGAGCATTATCTAGCCTTGGACGATGAAGTTATCACTTTTAGTATCTTGGAATTGATAGAAAATCTGCGTCTATATCTCAAAAAAGAATATATTTTATTTTCAGATTTGGATATGGATAATATTTTGGTCAAAAAAATAAATGAAGATGATTATAAACTGATGGTTATAGATGGGATAGGCGATAATAATCAAATTCCGCTTTTAGAGTATTTTCCGCTTCTTGGAATCAAAAGATGCATAAAAAAGTGGGATAAGTTCAAAAGAGGAGTTACTAAAAAATTCCCTGATTTAACCAAAAGTATCAAAGATTTTAACGATTGATATTTATCTTTTAAAGATATAATGCTGCGAGTTTAGTACAGCATGGAAGGTTTTTTGGTGATATATTTTGTGATTTTACTATCGATAGCATTATGTTTGGGAATATATTTTTTTATTTACGGCAATTTTCATAAAGTTGATGCTAATGTATACAGATCTGGCCAACTTTTTTGTTTTAATCTCTTTTATCTAAAAATATTTGGCATCAAATCTATTCTAAATCTTAGAAAAACAAGAAGACATAAAAATAAAAAATGGTACAAAGACGAGATAGAAGCTGCCGATAAACTTGGTATTGAAATGCACGAATATCCGATAGGAGATAGAGAGATGATCTCTATTGAATCAATGACAGAAATTGTAGAAATTATAAAAAATGCACCAAAACCGATACTTCTGCATTGCAAATCAGGCGCAGATCGAACCTCATTGGCTACTGCGCTCTATCATTATGCTATCAATCATGACCAAGATAAAGCATACAGCTCCTTATCGATCATCTATGGCCACTTTCCATGGTTTGGCTCCAAGACTGCAGCGATGGATAAAAGTTTGGATTTGTTTATAGAGAATAAATTAAAATAAACAAATCCAATAAAGTTCAGCTTTATATCTAATTTTTATATCATCTCTTTTGCCTGAAGTATGAGCCTGTTTATTTCTTCTTCATACAGTTTTGCCGATTCATCGGAAGTTGATTCAAACCTAGTGACCAATACGGGAGTAGTGTTACTTGCTCTAACAAGTCCCCAGCCATCTGTAAAATTGACCCTTACCCCATCTACATCGATAATATTCTTAATCGTCGGAAAATCAACCGGAGGATTTTGAAGCAATATTTTTAGCTGCTCCATGATGGCAAACTTTTCGTTTTCCGTAGTTTCAACTTTTATCTCTTCTGTAGAGAACAGTTTGGGCAGTTTTTCTATCTCGGCATCCAAATCCATACCATTCTTGATAAGCTCTAGAACCCTCAGAGTTGCATATATCGCATCATCATATCCAAAATATCTGTCACTGAAAAATACATGGCCGCTAACTTCACACGCAAGCTGTGCATTCAATTCTTTCATTTTAACTTTGAGATTTGAGTGTCCCGTTTTATACATTACGGCTGTGCCGTATTGATTAATAGTATCATACATAACAGACGAACACTTTACTTCGCCTATAACGGTCGGGTTCCCCATTTTACTTGATAAAAGAATTGCTAATATATCACCTTTGATGTTGTGCTTTTTGGTCAATACTGCTATACGGTCTGCATCTCCGTCATATGCAAAACCTATTTCAAATTCGCCTTGGAGCTCTCTTTTGATATCTGCTAAATTATGTTCTTCGGTTGGATCTGGATGATGGTTTGGAAATTTTCCGTCGGGCTCCGCAAAAAGAGCTTTATAATCAAGCTTTAATGCATCAAATATATCTGCAATGACAGTTCCTGCAACTCCGTTGCCGCAATCAAGTATTATTTTTTTATCCATCTCTTTTAGATGCGAAAAATGTTCTATTATAAAGTTAATATAATCATTTTTGGTATCTATGAATGTAGTAGCGGTATTGTCTTCTATATACATATCTTGATTTGATATGATCTCATCACCTAGAGCGTAAATATCTTCACCGAAAAACGGTTTTTTGTTCATAGTGATCTTAAATCCATTATATTCGCTTGGATTGTGTGAACCTGTTATCATAATAGAAGCATTAACAGGGCTATCAACATTCTTAGGTTGTACAAAATTGGCAAAATAATTGACAGGAGTTGCTACCATACCCATATCAAGGACCATGCACCCAGCTTTATTTAATCCGCTAGCAAGATAATCTCTCAATATAGGAGAATGGGTTCTAGCATCATATCCTATTGCAATCACACCGCCCAGCTTTTTAATTTTGAGCCCTAAAAAATATCCTATTAGCTTTACACTTTGTTCATTTAACTCGTGAGGATATATCCCGCGTATATCATATTCTCTAAAAATAGATGTTGTTATCATTGTTTACCCCGTATCAGTCTGCCGGTTTATAGTTTTTTTCTTTATTGTGTTTTTCTTTTTGAGCACGTTGTTTTTTTTCCATCATAACGGCATCTTTTAATTCTTCTTCATTGTCATATCTGGCGCCATCGATAAATTTGGATTGGTCATCAAATTGTCCGGTTTTAAGCCCCCAAAGAAGTGCCAAGAGACCCAATGCACCCAAAAATGTAGATATGCTTAACATCAATATCATTATATTACTACTCATTTTTTTCCTCTTTGTCAAATTTAATACGTTTAATTCTTATGGAATTACCTACAACTATAAGCGAACTTAGGCTCATAGACAAAGCAGCTACAAGCGGATATACAAACCCCATTATAGCTAATGGTACTGCTATTATATTGTATACGATCGAAAAACCGAGATTTTCTTTGATTGCTTGATATGTTCTTTTTGATATACGGTAAGCCTCTACAATTTTATGAGGTTTTTCATCCAATAGCACAACATCACTCACGCTTATGGCTATGTCCGCTCCGCTTCCCATTGCTATAGCGATATCTGCTTTAGCTAACGCAATTGAATCATTGATGCCATCCCCGACCATCAAGACTATTTCTCCTTGGTCGTGGAATTTATCAATTAGTGAAGCTTTATCTTGAGGCAATAGGCTGTTGTATACACTCACGATACCGGCCTCTTTGGCTATGGTATTGGCGCTTAGTGCATGATCCCCTGTTAACATAGCAATTTTCATATCTAATGATTTAAGTGCAGATAATGCTTCTTTTGTACCAGGGCGAAGTTTGTCACTAAGTTCAAATGATGCTATAAGCATTCCGTTAATGGCAAAAAAGAATAGTGAATGTTGTGACAAAATTGCAGTTTTGATACCAAGTTCTTCCATTAATGCATTATTGCCGCCGGCTAAAGTGTAATTATCATATTTTGCAACGATACCTTTGGCTTGTATTGTTTGTATCTCTTCTAATTTTAGTTCTTGAAGATCGTCATTTTTTTCTTCTAGATATCTTTTGATACCTTGGCTGATCGGATGATTTGATGATGCTGTTAGTGAATATAAAAGGTTATGATCAAATTCTTTATGAATAATGGCATTGACAACAGAAGGTTTGCCTTCTGTGATTGTACCTGTCTTGTCGATTGCAATCATGGTACTTTTCGCCATAGTCTCCAAAAAAGTTGCTTCTTTAAACAGAACCCCTCTTTTTGCTGCCACACTAATTCCTACAAGAGTTGACATAGGAGTGGCCAACCCCAAAGCACACGGGCATGCTATGACTATAACCGATATAGATACAATAAGAGCTTTTTCAAAATCACCGTCATATAGATACCAGCCGGCAAATGTAGCTATAGCAATCGTGAGTATGATCGCAGAAAAATAACCCGATATGTTGTTGGCAAGTTGTTCTATTTTTGGCTTTTTGGTTACTGATTCTTCAAGGAGTGTTACTATAGAGTGAAGCAGTGAATTAGAAGCATCTTTGATAGCTTTGTATTGCACTACACTATCTAAACAAATAGAACCGCTCAGTATGGTATCTCCTTTTTGTTTGTATATCGGTATACTTTCTCCTGTGAGCGAACTTTCATCGAATGATCCTGCGCCATCTGTGATGATACCGTCAATAACGATTTTTTCTCCGGCTCTTACCTCTATGATGTCACCTATAACTATATTTTCAACCGCTATTAGATTTTTAACCCCATTGCTTACTATCATAACCTCTGTAGGTATAGTGCTAGTAAGAAGATCGAGTGTATCAACGGCATGTTTTTTGCTGAGAACTTCTAGATATTTGCCTACAAGTACAAATGTGATGATCATAACAACGGAATCGAAATAGACTTCACCATGTTTGCTGATCATCGCATATATAGAATAAATGTATGCCATAGTAGCTCCGGTGGCTACCAGAGTATCCATGTTGATCATACGATTTTTATACCCGTAGTACGCCCCGCGAAAAAAGACCCAGCCGCTATAAAATAATACCGGCGTAGCTAATATAAATTCTGCAACATTTAGTATATCTTTGAATTTTTGCTCTATGCCGGTAAAGTAACCTGCATATTGAGCAATTGCTATCCACATGATATTCATCATACCAAATACAGCTACCAAAATACGCGCGTAATAATCTCTACGGTTTTTGACGGCCCTTTCTTCTTGTAAAGCCGGATCATATGGGAAAGCATCGTATCCTATAGAACGAATGGTTTGTATGATTTGCGAAAGATTAATGGTTTCGTTATCCCATATAACTTTTGCTTTATTGTTGGTATAGTTTATAGTAGCTTCTATGATACCGTTGGTTTTGTGAAGTACTTTTTCATTGAGCCATACGCATGCAGAACAGTGTATGCCTTCTATAATGAGATTTATCTCATTGGTGCCATCGGGTCGTATCTTGACATATTTTTTGCGAAACCCTTCCAAGTCAAATCTTTCTAGATCGTCTTGCGTTATTTTCGCAGGAGGCGTAAGTGTGGTTTTCCCAAGTTTATCATAAAATGTATCAAGTCCTTCACTGCTTAGCAGATGATAAACGCCCTGACATCCATGACAACAAAAGTGGCATGTTTCATTGTTTATTTTTTCTACTATCATTGCACTTTCATCAAATATTAGATTACAGTGAGTACATTTTACCTTTGCCAACGCCAAGCCTTATTTTTTTGAAGTTGACTATTTTACCAAAATAAAAATAAATAGAGACGGTTTATTTGAAAGATTTAATTTTTTAAGAGTCAAGATAGTATAATACAAATATAAACTTATGGCAATTTGCCTATTTTATCTTCATAACCATATATTCCATGCAATAATAAGAGGCACAATGAGCGATCAAAAAAAACCCACTCACCATAACCGCAAAAGCAGAACACACGTACCTGTAGAAGGTTATAAGGTAGAAGAATTACAGCAAAAACCATTAAATCAACTTCTTGAAATTGCAGAAGAGATGAAAGTGGAAAATCCGCATGAACTTCCTAGAAGAGACCTTATATTTGAAATTCTAAAATCCCAAGTTAGTCAAGGCGGCTATATACTCTTTACCGGAATATTAGAGCTTATGAATGATGGATATGGATTTTTGCGTTCAATTGACAGTAATTTTGCCAATTCTAGTAACGATACATATGTGAGCAGCACCCAAATAAAACTATTTTCACTTCGCAGCGGTGATATAGTAACCGGGCAAGTGCGTCCGCCAAAAGATCAAGAAAAATACTATGCACTTCTAAAAATAGAAGCCATCAACTACCTCTCTCCTGAAATCTCTAAACAGCGGCCATTATTTGATAATCTTACGCCTCTATATGCCAGCGAACAACTTAAGCTTGAATATAATCCAATGAAACTTACAGGAAGGGTATTAGATCTATTTACCCCGATAGGCAAAGGCCAAAGAGCATTGATAGTTGCTCCTCCTCGCACCGGTAAAACCGAGCTTCTTAAAGAGTTAGCCCATGGAATCACTTATAACAATCCGGATGCTTCACTGATGGTATTGCTCGTGGATGAAAGACCTGAAGAGGTAACCGATATGCAACGTTCAGTTAAAGGAGAAGTATATAGTTCTACGTTTGATCTGCCTGCTCAAAATCATGTCAGGACGGCTGAGATGGTTATAGAAAAAGCAAAAAGACGCGTAGAGCTAGGCAAAGATGTCGTTATATTACTTGACTCCATTACAAGATTAGCAAGAGCTTACAATACGGTTACTCCGAGTTCGGGTAAAGTGCTTTCAGGCGGTGTGGATGCAAACGCTTTGCATAAGCCAAAAAGGTTTTTTGGAGCTGCTAGAAATATAGAAGAGGGCGGAAGTCTGACAATTATAGCTACTGCACTTATAGAAACCGGTAGCAGGATGGATGAGGTGATCTTTGAAGAATTCAAAGGGACCGGCAATTCGGAAGTAATCCTTAGCCGTTATGTTGCAGACCGTCGTATCTATCCTGCTATTGATGTAATCAAATCAGGCACTAGAAAAGAAGAACTTTTACTTACTCCTGATACGCTGCAAAAAGTATGGGCTATCAGAAATGCTATGCAAAATATGGAAGAGGTGGAAGGTCTTAAATTTTTATTCTCTAAAATGCTTAAGACTAAAAACAATGAAGAATTTCTCTCTATTATGAATGATGGTGCATAATTGGCTTTTGGCTGCTAGTTACGAATTTTTAATGTAACACTACAATAAACTAAACGATGAAACTATCCATTGATTGGCGGTAAAAATGAATATCGGTGTATTTGACTCTGGTTTAGGCGGCCTAACCGTAGTTAGTGCGATGCTTAGATATTTAAAAGGGGTAAATATATATTATGTGGCCGATACGGCCAATGCTCCCTATGGAGAAAAGACAAAAGAGCAGATAATAGATTTTAGCATCGCCATAACTGAGTACCTTATTAAAAATCATAATATAGATGCATTAGTGGTTGCTTGTAATACTGCAACAAGCGCAGCAATAACCGAACTGAGAAATAAATATCCAAATCTCATTATCGTAGGAACCGAACCAGGGCTTAAACCTGCTATTTCTCACAGTAAAACCAAAAAAGTCGGTATATTAGCTACCCCTGCTACTCTAAATGGTGAAAAATATAAAAGTTTGGTAGATGAGCTTAGCGATCAATATTCGGTTGAAGTTTTTGAGCAAGCTTGTGATGGATTGGTGCAGCAGATAGAAAATGGGGAAACCGATACACCTAAAACCATATCAATGTTAGAACGTTGGCTGGCTCCTATGAGGGAAGCAAATGTGGATACTATCGTGCTTGGATGTACTCATTATCCATTGGTTGGCAAAGCTATAAAACAAGTCATAGTCCATCCTGTTGAGTTAATTCAAACTGCTGATGCGATCTCCAAAAGAGTCCTTTCCTTGCTTCATGAACGCGGACACGTAAATAGCGGAGAAACTCAACTGTATATCGCATCAACCGGAGATATAAAGCCCTCAATGGTAGAATATATACTAGGCAAGAAAATAGAGATAGATAGAATAGTAATATAAAAAGATCATAACTTTTTTAGTCCATATGCTTTAGTGCATAGAGACTAGAAAAAGCTATGTTATTGCGGTTTTTTTGTAGATAATTTTGAGTAATTTGTGTCCAGTAAAATTCTATTTTCTGTATATTCTTCAATTTTTGGAGAACAATTTTTCAGGCGATAGCGTTCAGCCAAGACTTGATTTCTTTTAATAAATGCATGCTCCTTTTCAGCTTGGCTAGGAACACTGTTGACAAATACAAAAGGAAAGACGATAAAAACACCTTTGACATTTATTGGTGTATCTGAATTTTGATTGTGTTCTTCGATCAGTTTTTCCGCCTCTTTGGTATTGAGTACCATTGATCCTAGAATTTGTGTACAGTTTAATCCATCATCACCCGCTTGCACTGCCGGAGTAACTTTCTCAACACGGCCGATACAACCGCTCAAAATAGATATAATTATAAGACTGCTTATCATACCGTTTAATTTCACTTTATCTTTCCTTATTTTAAAATTAAAATTATTGTAACATTTCTTTTTTAATAATATGTTTAAGATAATAAATATAAATTATTATATATTTACAATTTCGGCAGATGCCAATCTCTATAAAAAGCGATCAGACGTAACGAAATTCCGCCTATGAACACTCCCAAAACAGCAGCACTGTTTAGCATGTCGTTTATATACAAAATATAAAGTACCATACCGACAAGCAAGGCTATGCTTCCATAAAAATCACTTTTGAGCAGCAATGGTACTTCATTGAGCAGCATATCCCGCAATACTCCGCCGCCAACAGCCGTGATAAGAGCTAGAAACATTACTCCAATGATGTGAAAATCTGCTGCTATGCCCAAAAGACTGCCGGTAATTGCAAATGATACAAGTCCTAATGTATCGGAGAAGATAAATAAATAATGGCTTGCTATTTCGCTTTTTTTGTGTAATTTAAACAAAAGTCCGATGATAACTACTCCGATAACGAGAAATGCCGGCAAATAATGAGTGAAGCTCATAAGCGGTCTATCTATGATGATATCACGGATTACCCCGCCGCCAAGAGCTGTTAAAAATGCAATGATAAAAAGTCCAAGAAGGTCAAGGCGCTCTTTAGTAGCAATAAAAAGTCCGCTTAGAGCAAATGCAATGATACCTATACTATCAGCTATGAGTAATAGTATATCATTGGTCATCTATCTCAAACCCACTGCGTCTTTTACGATTCTTAGTTTCATTTGAGCCAATTTTTTGACTTTTGATGCGCCGTTTTCAAGTATCTCTTCTACTATGTGAGGATTTGCTTCATAGTAAGCTCTTTTTTCTCTAGCTTCGGTAAATTCATTCCAGATAAGTTCTTTTAGATATTTTTTGAAATGTCCGTATCCTTCCAAGCCGCTTTGATACCTTGTTTGAAGTTCTTTCCTTCCATTATCATCCAAAAATAGCGATGCAAGCGCATATACATTGCAGTTGCTAAAATCCAAAGGTTCGCCAAGCGGAGTAGATGTGGTTACTATCTTATTGCACTGTTTTTGCAATTCTTTTTCATTCATAAATATATCTATGGTATTGCCATAGCTCTTACTCATTTTATCACCGTCAATGCCGGGAATTGTAGCAAGCTCATCTTCCACTATGTATTCAGGGAGTGTGAATATATCTCCGTATTCATTATTGAATTTTGTAGCTATGTCACGTGTGATCTCAATGTGTTGGATCTGGTCTTTGCCTACAGGGATTTTTTGAGAATCAAGCAATAGTATATCAGCAGCCATCAGTACCGGATATGAGAAAAGCGCATGATTGGCCGGTATCCCTTTAGCTACTTTATCTTTATAGCTGTGTGCTCGTTCAAGCAGTCCCATCGGAGTAAATTTTGATAATATCCAATATAGTTCAAGCACTTCAGGCACGTCGCTTTGTATCCAAAAAGTGGTCTTGTTCGGATCAATACCCAAAGATAGATAATCGATTGCAGCATCATGGGTATATTGTCTTAGTGCATTGGCATCGGTTGAACTGGTCAAAGAATGATAGTTGGCTATAAAAGTAAACAGCTCATGCTCTTCCTGGAGCTTGATCATAGGTTTCATTGCTCCAAAGTAATTGCCTATATGGAGCTTTCCGCTTGCTTGAATACCGGTTAATATACGCATTTATCCCCTTTTTTATTGTTCAATATCATCGTCTCTTTCTCCTCTTTTGCGTGCTATTATCTCCAGTGGCACTCCCTCGAAATCGAATTTTTCTCTCAAAAAGTTTGCTAAATATCTCTTGTAGCTAAAGTGAATATATTCGGGACGATTCGAAACAAGTGCTATGCGAGGCGGTTTGGTGTCGTATTGGGTAGCAAATTTTATTTTGACAGATGCCCCGTTATGTGACGGTACATGGTGGCGGCCAATAGCTTCACGAATAATTTCGTTTAATTTGGCCGTAGGTATCCTCATGGAATATCTCTCGTAGATCTTTACTATTTCATCTAGGATCTTGTGTACTCTCATGCCGGTTTTTGCAGATATTGTGATAAGTGACGCATAGTGCAAAAATTTGAGCTTATGCCTTACATTTTCTACAGCTTCTTCGTATGTTTTGTCGCCTTTAAGATCCCATTTGTTTAATACAATAAGGCATGCTAGACGATATTTTTCTATAAGGCCTGCTACTCTCTCATCAAGCTCGCTTACGCCTTGTGTAGCATCAATTACAAGCAGTACAAGATTGGCTTTTTCTAACATATCAGTGGTTCTGCCAAGAGCAAATTTCTCAATTCCTACTATTTTGCTTCTGCGTCTAATCCCGGCAGTATCTATAAATGTTATTTCATAATCGCCATGTGTTATTGTTTCATCTACCGGATCTATGGTAGTGCCGGCTACATCGCTTACTACCGAGCGTTCTTCTTTTAGTAACGCATTTAATAAAGAGCTTTTGCCCGTATTTACTCGTCCTATGATGGCTACTTTTATGCTTTTTTCATCTTCAGCCTGCTGCGGTGCTTGTTCTTCTTCTTCGTCAAAAAGCGGATCAAATTCTTCTTGAATAGTCAGGGTTTCTTCTGCTTTCGGCGGAATGTATTTTTCTAACCATTGATAAAACGGTACAAATTTACGATTATGGCTGACAGAAACAGGGAAACTGACCTCTGGCCCAAATGACATAAATTCCCAATATCTCTCTTGTTCTTCTTTGTCGTTATCTATCTTGTTTACAATAAGAGCTAAGGGTTTGCCTAATTTTTGAAGACGGTAGAATAACTGTTTATCTTCTTCGTCTGGCAGCATTTTTCCATCAACCATATAGAGTATTACATCTGCATCTTGCGCTGCTTTAAATGAGAGTTCAGCTACTTTGCTAAAAAGTTCGCTGCTTTCATCGATACCGCCGGTGTCTATGACTTCAAATTCTCTGTTCTCAGAAATTGTTACTATTCTTTTTTTGATGTCTCTTGTAGTGCCGGCTACATCGGATGTGATAGCATCTCTTTGTTTTGCCAGACGATTAAAAAGAGAACTTTTGCCTACATTTGGGCGTCCGAGTATGGCTACTTTTTTCATATTTATCCTATTTTTATTTGGTATATATTATACCATAACAACTCATAAGGTGTGATTGTAATATAACTTCACGTTTATCTCACAGCGTTTTTGTTATTATGCTGTATATTATTAAAGGAACCATATCGATGAAAAGAGCAGTTATATTTATATTATTGTTTTTGAGTACTTTTGGACATGCAAAAAGTATTAATGTTAATTATGGTGTTAGTTTCGGAGCATTAGGAGAGCTTGGTGTAGCCAATATATATCTCAATGAATCTAATAATAAATATATTATAGACATTAAAGCCAAAACTACAGGCATAGTCAAAACAATGAGCTCTAATCGCCAAGAGAGACATACAAGCAGAGGACATATAGTAAACGGAAAGTATGTATCTGATAGCTATATCGTACATATTTCCCGTGCTGAAAAGATCAAAGATAAGATATATACAATAGACCATAAAACAAAAACAGTCACTAAAAGGATCATTAAAAAAGAGAACGGCAAGGTCGTATCAGACGTGAGAGAAAAACTGTCATTTTATAGTTCTGATGATTTGCTCTCTATGTATATGAATACACCAAAACTTATATCCAGATCAAACGGTACAGCCAAAATTTATCGCTTCAAAGCAGTAGGCGCTGAAAACCAAAACGGCAATATAGAGATATTTGTTCCGGCTATTTCAAGTTTGCCCGGATATAAACAAGAACTAGGCAATAAAGGGCATTGGTACTTTAAGGCCATCATCAATCAACCTATTTTTGCTAGCAGGCGAGGGGAGTTTATGATCGCTATGGACAAAGATGGCGTGACACAAAAAGCAGTATTGCAAGACCTTATATTATTTGGGGATTTGGTAGCTGTCAAACAGTAGTTCATTATTTTCATTTAAGTGTACTAATTAAATAATATATTTATTTTTAATATATTATAAAGAAAAAAATGACATAATATTTTTTAACTAGGAGTAAACATATAACATCAAAAGGTAAATTAAGAAAAAGGAAAGTCAGTGAACTTAAAAGAAAAACTTTTTGGTGATTCAAATAATACAAAAAAAATAAAATACTTGATGTATTCACTTATGGCTATTCCTTTGCTTCCTGTTCTTTTTCTCTCAGAAGATTTTGTGGCAAATAGTGTATTTTGTCAAAGTTTTATATCTTTTATGTCTTATCTTGTTCCAGGGATAGAAGAATTTGCAAGAATATCCGATTATGCAAACATACTAGGACTTCAGCTCTCAATAGTGTGGGCAACTGCTCCTATTTTATTTATAGTTTCACTGAAACATTACAAAAATAACACAGATGATGTAAAAATATCATCCGATAGAGAGATGTATATATTTATATTTTTAGGTTTGATTGTGGCAATAGGTTTTTATCTCGGATGGTTTTCTGATAACAGAAGTTCTCGTCGAATGGTTGATTATAGACTCGGCATAGAAATGATAACTTTATTGCATATGTTTGGAATTTTATTAAATACGAAAATGATTTCTTATCGCAAAAATAAAAAGGATAAAAGATGAGTTTTAAAGATTGGTTAGACAACACAGATAATATTCTTGATTATGGATCTTTGCTTGCCGGGCTTGGAGGCAAAAAGGGTTGGTATGAATTATTTGAAGAAATTGGCAAAAATGTTGATGGAGCAAGAGCTGTCCAGCCTAATATGACTCCTTGCGAAAGACTTCTTGTCGGGAGCGAAATGGCAGGTGGCATACTTGGTATAGCATTAGGTTCAAGAGTAGGTTTTGTTGGAGGTATACTTGGTGGATTTTTTGGCGAAAAAGGTGCAGAATATACTATGGGTAATTTTTGTGAATTTATGGTAACTCCTATCGCCAAATCTGACACTATTGCAACAGAAGAAGATACACAGATGACTATTAATGAACTTTCCAATGATATTTATGCGATCAGGGATAAATTGATGGTTACCGCAACAGCGACAAACGGAACGATTATTGTTAATGATGATAAGACCATCTTATATACTCCAAATAAAGATTTTAACGGAGATGATACCGTATCATATACCATAAAGGACTCATTTGGCAAAGAAAGCACAGCTCATATTTTTATAACTGTAGCTGCCATAAATGACAATCCTGTAGCAAACCCTGACACTGCAACAACAAAAGAAAATACAGAAGTAGTTATAAATGTGCTTGCAAATGATACGGATGTTGATGGAGATAAGTTAACAGTTTCTATTGCTACAGCAACAAACGGAGCCATTATCATAAATGATGATGGAACACTTACATATACTCCTAATATAGATTTCTATGGAAACGATACCATAAACTATACAGTGAGTGACGGCAACGGCGGAACTAATTCATCAATAGCATCTATATATATTAATGAAAATATTAATTTTGGATATCGAATAACCAAAGAAGTGCTACAAGGATTTAATGGGACAGGCGGTCAAACGGTATTTGAAGTTGTTCACGAATATGATGATATTGGAAAATTAATCGGAATACATGGCATTACAGGAATTGATGGGATTGTAGATTTAATGCTTGAACCAAATGGAATCATTGATGATAATATATATTTGGATTTAAATAATATCGATCAAGTTGTTCAAGAATGGGACGAGAAAAACTACTATAATCATGGAGTCGTAAGTTGTAGATATGAATTAGAATATGCCCCATTAGCTGATAATAATGTTTATTATCTACTGTCAAATACAACACTGGGATCAGAGAATTGTTGGATAATGACGGGACTATAAAATAATTTTCGTAACCTGCCTCGCCTGTTTAATCATTTAGTTTTGATTTAATTATAATTTTATTAACATTTGTGTTAACATCTAAGAGCATAAAGACCGTATTGTTTTTAGTCTATTGCATAAAAGAATCAAGTATATAGTTCAATATCATATTATTCCAAAGCAGTAGGTGCAGAAAATCAAAACGGTAATATAGAAATATTTGTTCCGGCTATTTCAAGTTTGCCCGGATATAAACAAGAACTAGGCAATAAAGGGCATTGGTACTTTAAGGCCATCATCAATCAACCTATTTTTGCCAGCAGGCGAGGGGAGTTTATGATCGCTATGGACAAAGATGGCGTGACACAAAAAGCAGTATTGCAAGACCTTATATTATTTGGGGATTTGGTAGCTAGAAAAACAAATTGATATATACGAGGGAGCAAAAGATATTATGCTGTGGAGGACTTTTAAATGACAGTATTTTTTTTGATAAAGAGTATATTTTGACGTGTTATACCTTTTTGCTCTCCTCGCCCGACAATTTAATATAGTAAAAAATAAATTGCCGATACAAGAATAATAATTTAAAAATGTTAAATTGACATTAAATAATCAAAATATTAAATTAAAAATAGAAGATTTGCTATCATATCATGATTAAAAATAAACACGCGAAAGTATCTGATAATTATTCATACGTGATTATTGATGTCAATGTGCTTAAAGCCGTAATATGGTTTGATTTTTAAGAGATAGTAGAGATGTTTTTGGTATAATCGTGATAATTATATTCAAGGAGAAATTGCTATGATATTAATAGCCGGCCCATGCGTGTTGGAAAACAGAGAAAATGTCATGCGAATAGCTGAGGCTTTGCAAGTTTATCACGAGGATTGCACTAAAGACTTTTATTTTAAAGCCAGTTTTGATAAAGCAAACCGCACAAGCATAGATAGTTTCAGAGGCCCTGGGCTTGATGAAGGATTGCGCTTATTGCAAGAAGTTAAAGATACATTTGGTTACAAGATACTTACCGATGTGCATGATGCGTCGCAGCCAAAAAGCGTAGCTGATGTTGCAGATGTATTGCAGATACCTGCATTCTTGTGTCGTCAAACTGATTTGTTGGTTGCTGCAGCAAAGACCAATGCGGTTGTAAACATCAAAAAAGGGCAATTCCTTGCTCCTGCGGCTATGGCTCATTCTGTAGGCAAAGTGTTAAAAACCAGAGGATATGAAAGCAAGCCAAATTACGAAGCAGCACAAAAATACGGGGTATGGCTTTGTGAAAGGGGCAGTACATTTGGATATGGAAACTTGGTAGTAGATATGAGAGGCCTTCCTATCATGAGAGAGTTTGCGCCTGTAATTTTTGATGCTACACATTCAGTACAAATGCCTGCAAGCGGCGATAGCAGCAGCGGAGGAGATAGTTCATTCGTGCCATATCTTAGTCGTGGAGCTGCTGCAGTCGGTGTGGATGGTTTTTTCTTTGAGACGCATTTTGATCCTAATGTTGCTTTGAGTGATGGTCCAAATATGATACAATTAGACAATTTGGCAACTTTAATAGAGCAAATAGATGCTATTAGAGCAATAGTAGAGTAGAAATCGCATCATCAAAAATTGATTTGCAACCTATATGTTTTGGATGTTTTATTGTGCATGACATTATAGTAGCTGTTCAATTGATTATATTTAATAAGGAGAAGATATGAAAACAATAGAAGGAAAATTGCAAGTAGATACTACTAAAAAAGTAGCTATCATCAATGCAAGGTTTAACCATTTTATCACAGATAGTCTAGTAGATGGAGCAAAAGATGCCTATGCAAGACATGGCGGAGACGCAAGCAAATTGGATCTTATTTTAGTTCCTGGGGCATTTGAGATACCGTTCGCATTGGATAAAGCATTAAGCAGCGGCAAGTATGATGCAGTATGCTGCCTAGGAGCTGTTATTCGCGGTTCGACCCCTCATTTTGATTATGTTGCTGCCGAAACCACAAAAGGGGTAGCAAGTGTGACATTAAAGTATGGAAAACCTGCTACATTTGGCGTACTTACAGTAGATACGATAGAACAAGCGATCGAGCGTGCGGGCACTAAAGCCGGAAATAAAGGTGCTGAAGCAATGGTAAGTCTCATTGAGATGATCAATCTATATAGTGAACTTGCATAATGGCTACTAGACATCAAGCACGAAGTGCTGTTATAGGTTTGTTGTATGCGTATGATTTGGGCAATGATACTATAGGCGATTTTTTTGACGATATACTTGAAGAACAAAAGATAAGAAATAAGCAAAAAGACTTTTCGAAAGAGCTTTTTGCAGGAACGATTGCAAATTTACCTCAAATTGACAAAGAGATAGACAAACATTTGGCTACATGGGATATGTCTAGCATCGGAAAAGTCGAAAAAGCTATTATGCGATTAGCTGCTTACGAGATATTAATAGCGGGAACTGATAGGGCTATTATTATCAATGAAGCTGTTGAATTGGCAAAAGATCTAGCTGATGAAAAGTCGCCATCATTTATTAACGGCGTATTAGATGCTATAGGAAAAGAGTAGATTCAATGTTAAATCGAATGAGCATCGATGAGGCGGTTGAACTTATAGAGGCCGGTGATCTGAAAGCATTGGGCCAAATGGCATATAAGCGCAAGCAAGAGCTTCATCCGCAAGGAATTACTACATTTATCGTGGACAGAAATATAAACTATACCAATGTATGTTGGGTGGATTGTAAATTTTGTGCATTTTATCGCCATGAAAAAGAAGCTGACGGATATATACTTTCTTTTGATGAAATAGGCCAAAAGATCGAAGAACTTATAGCGATAGGCGGCACCCAGATATTGTTTCAGGGGGGAGTTCATCCAAAGCTTGAGATCGAATGGTACGAGGATCTAGTCGAGCACATACACAATAAATATCCAAACATTACGATACACGGTTTCTCGGCTATCGAGATAGATTATATAGCGAGACGTTCTGGGCTGAGTATCAGAGAAGTTTTACTTCGCTTAAAAGCTAAAGGTCTTAGCTCTATCCCAGGGGCTGGCGCTGAAATACTCAGTGATAGGGTCAGGGATATAATAGCGCCAAAAAAATTAAATAAAGATAAGTGGCTGGAAGTGCATCGCGAAGCACACAAGATAGGCTTGAAGTCAACTGCAACGATGATGTTCGGTACCGTAGAAACCACAAGGGAGATCGTAGCGCATTGGGATTATGTACGTTCATTGCAAGATGAAACAGGCGGTTTTAGGGCTTTTATCATGTGGTCGTTTCAAAGCTCCAATACACAGCTCAAAGCTGAAATTCCTAGTATAGAAAAGCAATCATCCAATAGATATTTGAGGCTTTTAGCAGTTGCCAGACTATTTTTTGACAATGTGCCAAACATTCAAAGTTCTTGGGTGACACAGGGGAGCTATATTGGTCAAATGGCGTTGCTTTACGGCGCAAACGATCTTGGTTCAACAATGATGGAAGAAAATGTAGTGGCAGCTGCAGGTGCCGTTAATGCAATGAATCAAGATGAAATGATACGACTTATTCGTGATATTGGCGAAAAGCCTGCCAAACGAAATACGGCTTACGAGATCTTGGAGCGGTTTTGATAACCAGAGTAATTTATACTTTAATATTTTTGATTTTTACAGGAGAGGCTATGGCTATTACAATTACTGATATTGATGTTAAGGGGGCAAAAGTTCCTTTGGTGTTTGAAGAAAATTCGCAGTTGCCTATCGTCTCTTTGCAAATTGTATTTCAAAATAGTGGAGAGCTCAGCACGTCACATGATGGCTTGGCGGAAATGAGCGCCAAATTATTAAGTGAAGGAACAAGTGCTGACGGAAGTATAGCTTTTGCTACCAAACTCGACGATAAGGCGATACATCTATCTGCATATGCCAGCAGAGAAAATTTTATTATAGCTGCAAGCAGCCTTAAGAGTGAATTTAAAGATGCAGTCATGCTTTTAAAAGCTTTATTGAAAGACCCAAACTATACAAGAGAGGCTCTAGCCAAGATCAAAAGGCAAAAACTAGGGTGGCTTGATCAGAAAAAAAGTGATTTTGACTATCAAGCAGGCGTACTTTTGAGACAAACTTTATTTGCCTTTACTCCATTAGCCAGGCCTTATGAGGGAACCGAAGAGAGTATCGAGTCAATTACCTTAAAGGATATAAGTTCATTTATAAATTCCCATATAGGATACAATAATGCAATTGTAGTAATGGGGGGAGATGTATCCTTCAAAGATGCCGAGCATACAACTAAAGATATATTATCGTTATTACCAAAAGTCGATAGTAAGCCGCTTCCTTTAATTAAGGCTTCTGTTGAAGAAAAAACAAATCACGTCTACAATAATGACACTGAGCAAGCATATATCTATTTTGGCTCACCTTTTGATTATTCATACAGCAGTGATGATCAATACAAAGTTATAATCATGGAATATATTCTTGGAAGTGCCGGATTTGGGAGCCGTATCATGGAAGAGATACGGGTCAAAAGAGGTTTGGCATACAGTGCATACGCCAGTTTGAGACGGACCAAAGTATCTAGTTATCTAACCGGTTATTTGCAAACAAAGCTCGAAAATGAAGAGAGCGCAAAAGCGTTGGTAAAAGAGGTTGTAAGTGAATTTGTAGCAAAAGGCATAACAGACCAAGAGTTAGAAAGCGCAAAAGAGTTTTTGGTTGGCAGTGAAGCATTGCGTACAGAGACATTATCGCAAAGACTCAGTCGCACGTTTGATGACTATTATTATGGTAGGCCTCTTGGTTTTTCAAAAGAACAAAATGAGAAAATAGCCAGCGTAACATTAAAAGAGATGAATGAATTTATAGCATCTCATCCAGAGATCACAAAATTATCATTTGGAATAGTCACGAAAAAGTAGGGTGGGTTTGCTAACCCCACCGTTATAACAACGTATGTGGCCATGGCGGGCTAGCAAGCCCACCCTACGTACACTTACACACAAACATACATTTCATTTTGTCATATTTTTTGACAATCTACGCACCATTTGGATAATATAGCATTAGTTATCCAAAAGGCATATCATGCAAAACGATCATATTAAGCTTTTTCATAAACTTCATATTTCAAGCCTGTTGGATTTGGCTTTATTGATACCGTCGGGATATAACGATACTACATTGAGCAAAGAGCTCGTACTTGGCAGTTTGTTAACTGTTGAAGCATCCGTTATTAGTGTGAAAAAACATGACGGGAAGCTTCACATTTTATTTGATCTTCCTGCATTTAGACGTAAAGTAAGTGCTACTTTTTTTCATGTTACACCATATCATATAAATACATTTACACCTGATTCTACCCATTTTATACAGGGAAAATTGAGCCAATATCAAGGTTGTTTACAATTATCACAGCCGAAAAAGATAAACAGGCCAAATTGTATTATACCAAAGTATAAAACAGTATTGAAAAATTCTGAAATGATAGAACTCATCTTATCTGTGCTTTCGTATGAAAAGCTTATCAATGAAGGTTTAACTTCCTATGAAGCAAATATTATTTTAATGCTTCATGCTCCAAAAAATCTGGATTTGATATATGAACAAAAACAATTTAAATCAAATATCATACATATACTAAAAACAATTGAAGCTTTTAATCATTTCAAGAAACTAAAAGGCAAAAGAGTAGATTTTCCTGCGACAGTAGTTTTGGATGGAGACGAGAAAGAATTTGTTGATAATTTGCCCTTTAAACTTACAAGTGAACAATTAAAAACCATCAGAGAGATAAAATTAGACTTTGCAAATATCAATAAAGCTGCCAAGAGAATGATAGTAGGCGATGTAGGAAGCGGCAAAACCATTGTGATCTTGGCATCGGCAGTGATGGCAATGCCTAAAACCAGTGTTTTGATGGCTCCTACTTCATTGCTTGCATTGCAACTATATGAAGAAGCTATAAAATATTTGCCAAAAGAGATGAAAGTGGCCCTTGTAATGCAAGGAAAGATGATAGGAGATTATCGTGAGGCTGATTTTATTATCGGTACGCATGCATTGCTTTACAAAGATGATCTTCCGAAAATCGATCTTATAATGATCGATGAGCAACATCGTTTTGGTACAGCGCAGCGTTATGCTCTAGAAAAACTTTCTTCAATAGGTAAAACAAAAGCCCATATGCTGCAATTTTCTGCTACACCAATTCCGCGCACGCAAGCTATGATGGATTCGGCACTAATTGACATAAGCCTAATTACCAGTACGCCGTTCGATAAAAATATTACTACAAAGCTTATATCAAAAGAAGATTTTTCATCATTATTATCTCATATCCAAGAAGAGATACAGGCAAATCATCAGGTTCTAATTGTTTACCCGCTTGTAGAACAAAGTGAGCAAATACCGTATCAATCACTAGAAGAAGCAAGAGGTTTTTGGGAAAATAGATTTGATAATGTTTTTGTAACCCATGGCAAAGATAGAGACAAAGAAGAGGTTCTTTTAGACTTTAGGACAAATGGAAATATTCTCTTGGCTACTACGGTTGTAGAAGTCGGTATATCATTGCCTAGATTGACCATGGTTATTGTAGTGGGAGCAGAGAGGCTGGGACTTGCCACACTTCATCAATTAAGAGGAAGAGTAGGGAGGTTAGGGCTTAAAAGCTGGTGCTATTTATATAGCCACAATAAAACCAATACAAGATTAGAGTCATTCTCAAAAACTATAAGCGGATTTGAGATAGCCAAGCTTGATCTGCAGTTCCGCAATAGTGGAGATATATTAGAAGGCACTATACAGAGTGGTCAAAAATTTAGATGGCTGGATATGTCAACAGATGAAAAGATAATAACCATAGCTAAAGACAGAGTATGAATATTTTGGTTTATGAAATGGAGTGTTTGGCAAATGTAGAATTATGCTGAATTTATTTCAGCATCTAAATCAATGTTCTTAGCTGTCTCTTTAAGACATTGCTTTTGGTTCTGAGCCTACCAAGTCAAAGCAGTTTGACTTAGTTTATCGGCTCTCAAGTTTAGGGTAACGAAAAATTCTGATTGCTTCTCCTTTATTATCAATAAAGTCCGAACTTGCCATCGGCTCGTTTATACATTACTCGAAGATTTCCGTCTACATCATTAAAGACAATAAATTGTCTACGTTTTTCATCTTTGAGGGCTTGCATGGCCTCATCAAAGTCTATAGGTTTATGAAGACTTAAGTCCATAGGTACGATTTCGACGTTTTCATCACTTATAGCACTAAATTCACTAACAGCTTCAGCTTCGGCACCCAAATCTTTAAAGCTCATAATTTTATGGTTTTTGATTTTATCTGCGTGTCTTCTCAGTGTTTTTTTGACTCTTTCTATAGCAATATCGATAGCGCCATAGACGTCTTTGTCTCTTTGTGATATAACAACGCTATTTTTATCTTTAAGGTTTATGACAAATTCTACCATGAACCCTTTTTTGCCATTTTTTTCTTCGCTGGATATTAGTGTAGTTGCTGATATAATGTCTAAATGGTATTTATCCAAACTATCTATCGCGTTATTAGCGTACGCTTTGATAGGCTCAGTTAATTCAAAATGTCGTCCTACAATACTTCTGTTCATCTTATCTCCTTTTGGATACCTAATATGTAGAAATTACTCTACATTCTTATTGTATTGCTTTATGCTTAATGAATGATAAATAAGAAGTTAAATTTTTTGAAGTGTACGACGATGATATGTAATAGCAGGAGCATTTGCAGCTCCGCTTGTAGCAATATGTTCAGGATCTTTATAACGAACATATACATCTATGATCACGTCAGGTACACTTCCGAGAGGTAACGAGAGAATCCTTAAAGTATTTAAGACTCTATTGCATGGAGGAAGAGGCAATAGTGCTGCTCCATTACCTATGTAAGATATCGTAGTAGCTATTTGATATCCGGAACCATCATCATAATTTCCTATAGTGCCGTTGATAGTGTTGACACAATTATTGTTTAGTGTTCGATCATAATCCAGTACGGACATGATGGCCAGTTCTGTATAGCTTTTGGCATATAAAGCTGCTTGTTCGTTGCGATATTGCGTAGTGGTATTGTATGTTGAAGTAGCAGCCATATTGAGTACAAGCATAGCGATGGTTGCCAAAATCACAATAACAAAAATAGCAGTGACCATGGAAAATGCTTTTCTCATCGTATGACCGCCTTTTCTTTGCATAAAGTTACCGGTGCTACATTTGCGCCGCCGATAGGCTGCTGAACACATATTTTAAATCTTATAGTATTATCTAATTGTGTAAATTTAAAAACAGACACGTTATTGAGCAGTACAGCCGATGGAATGCCAATATCTGTATATTTTTCACCTTCCCAAGGTTGATAGTTATAATATAATCTTAGATCATATACGTCAAAAATACCGTCATCGTTTATATCCCTGTAGTTCACTGGCACTATGGCATAAGCACTCCATGCGAGAGCATAATGCTCAGCTCTGATCTTAGGATCGCTGTCTGTAAACGCGAGAGTCGGATGGGTAAATGCGGTGCCTTCTATGCCATATGCCTTAATGGCACAATCAGTATTACCTGCTACTAATCCTATACAGCTTGGATGATATTTTGTTAGATTGTCATAATCATCTGTTTTGAAAAATATAGCAGGTTTTGAGCCGGCAAAACTTGTAAAATTTATTCCGTTATTTGATAGCTTCTCTATGATATTTTTGGATAAGGCTATATCACTTCCAGGAGTAGGGCATGTAAGCCTGGTTGAACTGCTTGTATCGCAATAGCCGCTCCAACCCGGCGTTGCCATAGCTTCGAAACTATCATTATCTACCCCTATCCACTCAATAGCCGTATGTATATTATCGCTTACTTGAGGATTATCTACAAAACATATAAAATCATTAAATGGATTTAGTGGATTTTTTGCCACTACTGTCCATGGGATAGCATGATTTAAGCGATTTGCTATTTGCATAGCAGCAATTTCTGTTTTTATAGATGAAGTGCTTAAGGCTTTTTGTGATATATACGTATCAAAAACTTTTGCTATGGCCGATGAGCCGATGGACGCTACAATACCTAAAACCACAATAACAAAGATCAATTCTATCATGCTAAAAGCATATCTTAAATCTTTTTTCATTTTATTGATCCGTTTTATCAGGAGTTACTGCGCCGATATTGCAACTAAAGGCATGAAGAGTGATATTTTTAGTAGCAAATGCAGGTTCGGTTGATGTGAGGGTAACTGATACACGTTTTATATTGGTAGTTGTGCCCATGCTTGCACCGCTAGGATCGAAGTTAAAAGTAGTAGTAGGAGCTAGAGTGATAGCATCATTGCTATAATTAACACCGGAAGTCATAATAAGATTTACATCTATATAATCTCCTGTGCTTGTGGTCGTAGGGTCAACTACACTTAATGTGGTTATTATGCCATTATAATCATCTATATCATTATCACCGCCATCTGCAAAACTTGATGTGCTTGAAGCATCAAATTCTGTTCCATTGACCTTGTCTGTTCTGCCGTTGATGTTGAATCCTGCTTTATTGTTGAAGTGAGCCGAATCTGTTTTTAGAATAGGCCGCCTAGAGCCCAAAGAGGGATCGGCATCGATTTCATCCCAATGACGAGATAGTATCATTTGCATTTGCGAGGCTGCTGCTGCTACTGATTCTTGCATAATAGTACTTTCACCGCTTTTGGCAGACTGGATAGTGATCATCGGGATACTTAGCATGGCTATGCCCATTATGACTATAGCAAATATGAGTTCTATCATTGCTACAGCTTTTCTTTTGGTGCGGATGTTTATTTTTCTTACCATGATAGCCTGTTTGGATTTGGTATCGGTTTTGTTTCTATCACATTGCCTGTTTTGCCTACCCCGAACCATTCGTAAGATGGCGAGGCAAATTTGATATCAAAATACGGATTTCCGTTTTGTGCAGGATCTGAATGATATTTGAGCCATAGGTCAGGCTCTATCGTGATCCGTACTACTTGGGTCCGCCCATCCATCGGATAGCCGATAGTTACAGGGTCTGTAGTGCCGATGTTTGCAAATACTATATCTGTTTTTGGCACAATAGAAGTGGCAGCTTTGTTGGCGCGTAGATTTTGTATCAATCCCATACTGTACGGCAAATGTTCTTTGACTTTATACCAATTGGTATCAGGAGCAATTGAAGTATCCAATATGCTGCTATACTGAGTACAATTTTGATCACAATAAGCCAATACGGACATAGTAGTTTGCGTATTTAATGTCAGCACTGTAGGCATATCTTTTGAATAAGGGCTAAATACCCTGCTATAAAAGAATGTATAGGCTCGATCGTATGTATTGATACCTTCAATATAAAAATTATCTATCATATTTGCTGAAGCGCTTATTGTCAAGCCACCATCATTTATAAGTGTAGCCTTTAATTTATTATACAATATGCGAACAGGATTTAGTACTTTGTCCCAAATTTTCGGTATATTATAAAGTATTTGCAAAGCAGTAGTGCCATTGTTGTCTTTGAGAAATTTGGTTTTTGGCACAAAGATAAAAGAAGTTTTATTAACATCTCCATAGGTATAACTTCCGTCGTTATTAAGCTCAAGTCTATATCCAAGCTGGATATTTTCTTGTGTATGGTCGCTTAGATTTTCAGCTACCATTACATCAGGCGCTGAACTGTTAAAATCGAGCTGCAGATTGACATTTTGAGCTTCGCAGCCATTGACAAAATTAGTAGTGGTACTGCTATTATAATTAGCAGCACTAATTGTTCCATTTAGATCAACCGCCATTGCAGGAGTTTGTCTCAGATCGCTCATATAAAGCCAGTTAGCTGCTCCGTTTCTAGGCAAATTACCGATAGCCAGATTTGAGACATTGATGCCGTATGGTACAAAATGAATAGGTATATTACTAAAAGTAGCTGTGCCTTTATCAGAACTTGTAGTGCATCCTACCTTGTCACCTTCAGAATTGCCACTGTCTGTTATGCAATCTATAAGCCCTGCAAATCCTGGAAATTGTGGCTTTATAGCAGTATCCCAATCTACTCGCGTCCATGTATTATCAGCCATCCAAAGATCATAAGTTCCTACGTTATCTCTGCGCAGCATATCTCTAGCACTATTTGTACCGGTTAGCAGTACACTGGTTCTTGATTGTCGGTGAGTAGTGTCGTTGCATGTAACCGTATTGCCGTTAAATGCAAGTGCGAGTAGATTTCCAGTGGCTTTAATGAGGCTAAGATCACTATTTGGTATGATAGTTTCATTCGCATTGACATTTGTGTATCCCTCGGCAAGAGCGTTAGAATTGTATCTTGTAGCATTGATCTCTATCGGATAATTATATCCGCTTGTCAGAGTTTTTGTGGTTGGATTATTTTGGTTGCTTGTTATCCATTTTGTTGCTCCGTTTGCACCTTGGCTATTGTCTCCAATCCTGAGTCTAAGGCCGTCAGGACGGATAGCAAAATTGTCTCTAGAGCAATAGGCTTGCGCATAATGATCAACCAAACACCCATAACACTCTCTTTCGCTATTGCTGGTTTGACAAAAATTGGCGCATGTTGTATCCCCGTATTTTTTATAAAAACGCACATAAATACTTTTATAGCAAGCTGCCGGCGTGCAATGATAATCAACTATGCTGTTGTCACTGTATTTAAAAGCCCATAGCCGCATAGCAGCATTTTTGATGGCTTTGTCGTTAGCTACGGTAAATGCTTGGCTTGAGTGGTTGTTTAAATATACGGTTTGATTGACATCTGCAGACTTGAAGTTTCTGCAGTTTGCAGGACTATATGATGTTTCACTTACGACACCAGCATCAACAAGCTCTACTTGGACATCGCCGTCAAATGCCGTTTTTGTTACCAAGTCATTTGCATAAAAAACTGCTTGAAGATTAAACGGTTTACCTGCTACTTGGGTATAGAGCCTATAGTCCCTATTGGCATAATCTGCGGTATTTCTTTCAACATTAAAGTTACCAAAGATAGAAGGCACAGGAATGCTGCAAGAATCGATCTTGCCTCTATATTGCACCCCGTTTTTGACATACATCCCGTAAAGGTTTTGGCCTCCAAATAGATCTACTGTAATGAGGGATTTTGCATAAATAGAATGAATATCATTCATGCCATAGTCGGGTAAATCATACCATATGCCGCCTTGAAATAGGGACAGTGCTACTAACCAATCAAGTTCCAAAAGCGGGTCAAGTAAATCTTTGTAATCACAAGCGTGAGAAAAACCGGACGTATCATCTATACCGCAATCATAATTTAGAAGATCAATATTTATAATGCTAGTAGAACCAAGCACAGTTTGTACATTTGTTAAATTGTATACACTGCGATTGCGGATCGGAATAGTCTCTTTATGAAGTACGCATATTCCAAGTAAACAAAGCAACCCTTGTTCCGTCGGTTGTTCATAGCACAGGTCATGTGCATTTTCAACTATTGGTAAAGGAGGATCTTCGTCTGCAACTGCCCATATAGCTAGACCAAGAAAAACCAATGAAACTATAGTCAATAACCATTTTTTTGAAACTTGAAAAGTTTTCGTATTATCTCCTTTTGGTGCCAAACTCCGATAATGCACCGCTTATATATAATAATAGTATTTAATAAATTAAAAAATTATTAAAGGCACAAGGATGAAGAGTAGGGTGCGTTTGCCAACGCACCATTGATTATATTATGAAACTAATTTTTCTGGGTAACTTTGAATGCACACTCAATAGCTTTGATAAAAGCATCCCTTGTGCCGCCTTCTTCTAGAGCCGCATAACCAGCCGCAGTCGTACCGGCCGGGCTCATTACGCTATCTTTGATAAGCGCAGGATGCGCGTTAGCCAATAGAGGTGCAAAACCTTTAAACAAAGATCGAACTATTTTCATACTGTCGTCTCTTTTGAGCCCTTGTTTTACTCCGCCATCCATCATTGCTTCTGCAATTAATGCCAGGTAAGCCGGGCCGCTTCCGGCAATTGCCGTAGCTATATCAAGCTCTTTTTCGCTCTCCAGCCAAAATGCATCGCCTATGGTTTCAAATATTTTTAAAGCTTCTTTTTTTAGTTCTTGTGATCCGACAAGAGTGGTTGTGGATGCATTAAGTGCAGCCGAAACATTCGGCATAGCACGAACTATATTTTTTGCATTAATTGCATTTGTCAAAGTTTTGATAGGGGTGCTTGCCAATATAGATATAAGCGAAGTTGCCTCTCCTTTTAAATTAGCAGCTACTTCACCTAACGCATAAGGCTTGACACACAAAACTATGGTTTTGCCGGTAATATCATAATTGTCTAAAAGATGGATGCTTATTGGCTTATCTAATTTGGAAGCAAGAAGTTCGGCTTTTGATATATCTTTGGCAACAACCTCTAATTCATAATGTTTTTGAAGCCCAATGCTAAGTGCTGTAGCCATTGCGCCGCTTCCTATGATGGTTAGCTTCATCAATTCTCCTTGAAAATTAAATTATTTTCGACTTTATCATTCCAAATGGACTATAAAAGCTAAAGATTTGATGTATCAATAGTTAAATGCACCATCAAATGGAATATAGTATGAATTAAATAATTCTGTTATTGGTATTGTAACGAAAATCATAAACTTTTTACCTTTTTTGGGTATGATACTAGGATACAATAAAAGATAATAGAGGTAATTTGTGATGAAAACTAGACAAATATGGTTACACATAGTATTTTTGGTAACAGCATTGATTTTTAGCGGATGTGCATCTAAAAACAAAGTTGAAGAATATGGTAAAAGTGCTGAATATTGGTATCAGCAAATAGGTGACAGTATAGCCAAAAATAGTCTTGACAAAGCAGATAAATATTTTGTATCGCTCAAAAGCGAGCATCCAAGATCTCCAATGATAGAGACATCTACTATAATGTTGGCTCATGCACACATGGACAAAGAAGAGTATCTGCTAGCAGGTTATTTTTTTGATGAATATATCAAAAGATATGGTGGTTTCAGTATGGCTGAGTATGTGGAATTTATGAAAATAAAAGCTTCTTTTCTGGGCATAAAAAAATACTATAGAGACCAAAAACTTATAATGGATACCATAGTCAAAGGAGAAAATTATCTCTTAACTTATCCAAATTCACAATATGCTCCATTAGTAGACAATATGCTTATACGTCTTAAAATGGGCCAGTATCTATTAAATGAAAATATAGCTTCTTTGTATGACCGCACAGGTAAAGAAGAAGCCGCTAGAATTTATAGAGAAAAAAATAGCGTATATCCTATCAAAATGGAAGATATCGGTATGCCTGAAGAAGGTTTTTTTGATTTTATGTTTTAACAATTTAGAATATTTTTTTTAAACAAATATATCAAAAGGAGAAAATACTTATGCATTTAAGTGATTATGATTCTTTTCCGGCATCACTTCCTGTTGTTGTAGAAGACGAGATTTTTTTATATCCATTTATGATAAGCCCTATCTTTTTGGCATCACAAAAAGATATTGATGCAGCGTCTTTTGCTATGGAAAATAACTCTTTATTATTCGTCGTAAGTTCTAAAAGCGGCAAAGAAGGCAAAAGAGAACATGACGATTTGTATAAAACTGGTGTCATAGGTTCAATTATGCGTAAAGTACAATTGCCTGACGGCAGAGTCAAGATACTTTTTCAAGGCTTGTCAAAAGGAGAAATTATAACTTTTGAAGATGCAGAATTCAATAAAGCCTTAGTGTCTGTGATAGAGCCATTGCCGTATAATCAATTAAAAATAGATGCTCTGATGGATATCCTTAGAGATGGAGTAAAAACATTATCATCTGTCAATACAAATTTTCCGATAGATTTGGTAAGAGCAATAGAGGACAATGGTGAGCCATATCGCATAGCAGACCTGGTCTCATCAATGCTAAAGCTGGATAAGGATAGTGCCTATAGAATTTATATCGAAAATGATATAGAAAAACGCCTTATTGCACTTATTGACATCATAAATGCCCAAGTAGAAGCAGCCAAAGTCCAAAAAGAGATCCGCAATAAAGTTAATACAAAGATCGAACAGCACAATAAAGAGTATTTCCTAAAAGAACAGCTCAAGCAAATACAAAAAGAGTTAGGAAGCGATACTCAAAAAGAAGAAGAGATAGCTGCTTTTAGAGAAAAAATAGAAGCTCTTAAGCCTCATGTCGGCGAAGATGCATTCAAAGAGATCAATAAACAGCTAGACCGCTTGTCTAGAATGCATCCTGAGAGTGCAGATGCAAATATACTGCAGAGTTATCTTGAGTGGGTATTAGAGATGCCGTTTGGCAAGTTTGGCAAAAAAAAGGTAGATGTAGGTGAAGTATCAAGAGAATTAGACAAAGATCATTATTCGCTCGAAAAGCCAAAAGACAGGATACTGGAATTTTTCTCTGTTAAATCTTTGGCCCAAACGCGCAAAATGAGCACAAAAGATACAAATGGAGCTATTTTATGTTTTGCAGGGCCTCCGGGGGTCGGTAAGACATCATTGGCAAATTCAATAGCCACTGCGTTAAAAAGACCTCTTGTTCGTATTGCATTAGGAGGCTTAGAGGATGTAAATGAGCTAAGAGGGCATCGCAGAACATATGTAGGGGCTATGCCCGGACGTATTGTACAAGGATTTATAGAGGCTAAAAAAATGGATCCTGTCGTTGTGCTTGATGAGATAGACAAAGTAGGAAGAACTTCCAGAGGTGATCCGACGGCTGTATTGTTGGAGATCTTGGATCCTGAACAAAATACTCATTTTAGAGATTATTATCTTAATTTTAATATTGATCTGAGTAAAGCTATTTTTATTGCAACAGCTAATGATGTTAGTAAAATTCCTGCACCCCTAAGGGATAGAATGGAGTTCATAACACTTAGCAGTTATACTCCAAAAGAGAAATTTGAGATCGCAAAAAGATATTTGATACCCCAAGAACTTAAAAAGCATGCTCTTAAAATTGATGAGGTCAATATAGCGGATAATGCACTAAAGGCTCTTATCGAGGAGTATACAAGAGAAGCCGGTGTAAGAAATTTGCGTCGTAAAATAGCAGGTATTATGCGCAAAAGTGCCAGATTGCTGCTGGAAAACAAGAAAAAGAAAAGCATTCATATAACCATGAAAAATCTTGAAAGCTTTGCGGAGAAAAAAGTATTTGAAATCGTAGCAGTTGATGCTGAACCAAAAGTAGGCGTAGTAAATGGTCTTGCCTGGACGGCTGTGGGCGGCGATGTATTGATCATAGAGGCTATCAAACTCAAAGGCAAAGGAGCATTGCAGCTTACAGGAAGTTTGGGCGATGTTATGAAAGAATCAGCCCACATAGCCTATAGTGTGGCCAAAATACTTATAGATCAAAAGAAACTAGAAGTTGCTAAAGACATCGATGTTTCAGATGAAAAAGAGAAAATCGAATATTATAAAAGATTTGATTTGCATCTGCATGTGCCAGAAGGCGCCACACCAAAAGATGGGCCAAGTGCGGGTATAGCAATGGTCACAGCTATCGCTTCAATATTGAGCGGCAAAGGAGTGGATAGTAAAGTAGCAATGACGGGTGAAGTTACGTTGACCGGTAAAGTGTTGCCTATAGGCGGATTAAAAGAAAAATTGATCGCAGCGTATAAAGCAGGCGTCAAAAAAGCCCTGATCCCTTCTAAAAATTTTGAAAGAGATCTAGACGAGATCCCGTCAGAAGTAAAAAACCATCTGGATATTATCCCGGTTTCAACCATTGAAGAGGTACTGAAAATAGCATTGGTAAAGTCATAAGCATCTAGCTTATGACCATTATAATTGATCTATGGTTTTCTACTTTTTAATTCTTCAATAGCATTTGCAGTTATGATATTAATGCTATCATGAATATCATCAAGTTTATCTATTGTTTCTTCATCTGTTATCAGCATATCGTATTTGTTATTTTTTAATTCTTCTAACAATAAAGACGAATCATCCAATCTTGTAACAGAATATCCCATATTTTGCGCAGCTTTTGCAATAATTTTGCTTTCCAGATCATTCATTTTTGATATCAATATCTCATTTGTAGAAATCTTAGAATCGTTAATATCTAATGTCGTATCTAATGTATTTGTTTCATCTTCTAAATAAGATTGGTCGATATTAGATCTTGCTGTTGTGTCTTGATTGTCAAACAATACTTTAATGATCTTAGAAAGCGTGAGAGGTTTAAAGATAATATTTTCTTCACTTAAGCCCAATTGTTCTAATTTGTCTTTATTTGATAGTTTGCTCATTACAATTATTTTGCTTTTATCGATCGTTGGCAAAGATTCTATAATTTCAGGGTCAGCTTTATCAATATCTATCAAACAAAACTTACATTTGTCTTTTTCGCTAAGTGAATTTGCTTTTTTAATCGATTTAAATATTTTTACCTTTGCGCCAAAAAATTTGAGGTAATTTTTGATGTAATCAGCCAGATTTGAAGAAATATTTTCATCCTCATAAAATCCGATCGTGGTATTGGAAAGGATATCTTCGAGATTATTTTCTATTGCTATTTCTTCTATAGGCAATGTAAAATAAAAAGCAGTACCTTTATCTAATTCGCTTTCAACTTCAATATGACCGCCGATCATCTGTGCAAATTGATTAGACTGTGCAAGTCTAGAGTCATTACTGCTATTATCTTGAGAAAATGGTTCCAAAATTTGTTCTTGCTCTTCTTTTGTCATGCCCGCACCATTATCTTGTATTTTGAATACAAGTGTACTTGTCATGATATTATCAAGTGACTCTTCGTTGATTTTGTGAATTTCAACATTAATTTCACCATCTGCTTTTGCGGATAGGATAGCATTACTTAATAGATCATTTAATATCTCTTTTATTTTGTTCAGATTCCCTTTTAGTTGCTGGCTAATTTTTGGGTCTATATAAAAGTTGATATCAATATTTTTTTCAATAGCATTTTGCGCATATACCTCTATAATGTTTTCAAACTCTTTGAGCGTATCAAAAACAATATTGTCGCTACCAGTTTCAATAGCTGTATATTTGTTTTTCTTTATAGGATCTATAAATTCTTTTATTATGTCGTAGGATTGATTTTTGCCTTCAAAAGTATCAAGTTTCAAAGCTGATAACTTATCATTTTGAGCATGTGAGACATTTTTTACAGCATATTCAAACAGTTCGATCAGTTTGATCGTATTTTTTAATTCTTGATTTGAAGTAATATAGCCGTATATGAGCAGTATGAGGCCAAGGATAATAATACCGCTTGCACTTATAGTTAATATTAGATGCTTTTGATCATTTATATCAAATTGCGGGTAAATAGTGAATAGTAAATAACCAGCCAACCCCGTCATTATCAAGATAGGCAGCAAGCTTATTAGTTTTAGTCTATTTCGTATAGTCATGTTATTTGCCTTTATTCGTTTTTCATAAGTTCTTCAAATGCAACAAACTGAGCCCAGAATTTTTTAATTAGAGGTTCTGCTTGCTTAATATCATCATTGTATTGCAACTCCAAAAGCGATTGCGCAAGGGGGGTGATATATAAATTGCTTGCAACTCCTTTGAGCAGACGAGCAGTTTTTTTAATTCTTTCAATATCTGCTTTTTCATATGCTTCTATAAAATTGGCAGCTTCTGCGTGACACTGTTCAATAAAATCTTTAATAAAATCCTTGACTATATCATGTGGAAGAGATAACGAATCGGCTGTTTCATCCAATGAAAAATCAAATTTTACAGGTGTAATATTTGACAGATCTATGCTGCCTCCTGATTGCTGCTCTAAAATCTCATTTTTGATTTCATTTGCTGCATCATCATCTTCTTCTAATCCTGCAGGCTCGATAACTTCTTGAGTGAGATCGGTATCATTGGTTTGAGATGTTGCTGCATCCATAGTTTCCTGCTTGAGATCAATATCATTGATATCAGCTAACATATCTTCATTTTCTGTTGAAATTTGCTCAATTGCATTGTAAAAATCTTCTATATTTTCTTTCGTTGCAGATGAGCTTATTGTTGAGACTAGATTTGAGATATTTTCAGGCAAATGAAGAACATCGGAGAGATGTACTATAAAACCAATGGCTGATTTTTGTATATCTTTGTTGTTGCTTTCAAGATCTTTTCTCAGCGACTTGACCGTTTGTATATATTCTTTTAGAAAAGTAATATAATCAGTTTTGGATAGTCCCATCTTTTGGCTTATTGCATGCGTATCAAGATCAATTGATGATGGTTCGATTTTTGCAGTATCATATACAGCAACACTTTCTTGGGGCTGTATTTCAACATCGGCAGCAACACTTTCTTGTGGTTGTATTTCAACGTCGACAGCAACGCTTTCTTGAGGTTGTGCTGTAATATAAGTTGTTTCATTTGGCGTGGTTTTTTGCAATTCTTCTTGGCTGTTTTTACTTTCATTAAATGTGATATCTGTAAAAACCGAATTATCGGTATTTGCATTCGGAGATATATCTTCTTGCTCCTTAATTGTCTCATTGTATGATGACACCACTTCTTTTTGTTCGCTAAAAGTTTCTTCTAGTGTATCTGTATCAGTTTTAATCTCATCTTTTGGAATTTCGGTTAAAATTTTTATGATCTTGCTTTGCGACAATAGACCGCTAATCTCAAAGCTTTCTATTTCATAGAATCTTATATCTCCCAAATTGGCAATTGTAACTTTGTCTTCTTCAAAAGCTATATCAATGGCTCCGCTGGCTATCTGTCGGTAAAGCTCTATAAGATTTGCTGATCTTAGCAGAGAAAAAAACTCTTTATCGGCAGCTATTATGTCTTTGGTTTGATTAATAATGCAATACATTATCTAAACTCCTTATTATGAAACTCTGCGTTGCCCGTCTATTATTAAATGGTTTTTATTATAATATCGAAACTATAAGTATAACGATACAATAAAAATGTTAAAAAATAGAAACAATAAGTGTTCAGGCTTCTTCTTTTATGGCTGAGGCTATCTTCTTGTTTGTTATATAAGCTATCTCTTCAAACGATGCATTATGTATAGCTTCAAAAGAGCCAAAATGATTCAATAGTTTTGCAAGTGTGGCTTTGCCTATACCCTTTGTTTCCAATAATTGGCTTTGTATCATGATCTTTCTCTTTTTTTGACGATGAAAACTAATAGCGTATCTATGTGCTTCATCTCTTAATTTTTGCACAAAATGAAGTCTTTCATCTGTGGATAATAGTGAAAACTTATCGTCTGCTGTGTAAATAGTGTCTTTTGCTGCACCTTTTGCGCGATGAGCTTTAGCGTCTATTTTTTCTTTGGCAATAGCGATGACATCTATGTTTACTCCAGCATCTTTTAAAAGTCCTTTGGCTAGACCAAGTTGTGCTGTTCCGCCATCTAAAATCCAAAGATTTGGAGGCGGGTTTTCTCCAAAGTCACTAATGCGCCTAGATAGCAGCTCTCTCATTTGGCCGTACTCGTCTTTGGCTTCCAATATATATCTTCGATAACTGTTTTTGTCCCAATTTCCTTCATCCCATACTATCATAGCTCCTACACTTGCTTCTCCTTGATGGTGAGAGTTGTCAAAGACCTCTATGCGATATGGCAGTTCTTGGAGTTCAAAAATGGTTGCCAGTTTCGATTCAATATTATTGTCTTGGAGTCTTGATCTTTGAATCAGTAATTCTTTTGCATTTGTAAGAGCAAGCTCTATAATTTTTGCTTTATGTCCTTTTTTGGGATTGATAATAGATATTTTTTTGCCTAATCGTTTAGATAGTAATTGCGAAAGCTCATCCATCTCTTGAAAATTATCTGCTACTATTATCGTGCCTGGTACATCCGGCACAAAAGCCTGATATGTTGAGATTATCGCTTGAGTGTAAGCTTCGCTAGGATCGTAAAATTCATTGAATCTAAAGAAACTGTGGTCGCTAGAAATTACTTTGCCATTTCGAATAAACAGCTTGATTACTACTCCTTTGTCATGTGAAGCAACTATGGCAATTGCATCACAATTTTCTAAAGAAGCAGTATCTAGAGTAGAAAAGAGAGTAAGCGAAGAGATGATTTGCTGAGCATCCCTAAGTTTTGCTGCCTCTTCATATCTTTCTTGCGAGGCCAAGAGCATCATTCGATCAGATAATGCTTCTACCAAGTTTTGGCGTTTTATGATGCTTTCTTTTGCATCCTTGACTATTTTAGCATACTCTTGTATAGTGATTTTGTTTTCGCATGGAGCCAGACATTTGCCTATTTGATGAAATAGGCAAGCTTTTTTACCTTTAATGCAACTCTTTTTTTGCACAAGAGGATAGATTTCATAAAGCGCATCTAGCAGCACTTTTGCTCCGGATGGGAATGGGCCGTAATAAGTGATATTTTTGCCCTTTATAATTTTTCTGGTTATTTCAAATCTAGGAAATTTTTCTGATTCGTCTATACAGATATATGGATATGTTTTATCATCTCTGAGCAAGATATTGTATTTTGGCTTCAGTTGTTTAATTAGTGAGTTTTCCAATATAAGAGCATCTTCTTCGCTCTCAACAATTATATATTCTAGTGAAACTACCTCGCTAAGCATTTTGATCAAACGGTGTGAGAGAGCAGGGTTTGGCATAAGTTCTGGTGTAAAACGCCAATAACTTTTAACTCGATTTTTGAGATTTTTAGCTTTGCCTACGTACAAAAGTTTACCATTGCTGTCAAAATATTGATATATTCCGGCATTGTGCGGAAGAGTACGGATCACTGATTGCATTTTATATCTTTTACTATACTAGAAAAAAGAGTCTTTAATTCTTCATCATGATAGTCAAATCTAAAATTGCCTTGTGCTTTTTCGCCATAATGGGGCACGGTGTCCAAATCATCGGTTACCTTAGGTGCATAATGTTTAGAAATAAAAAACTCAACCTTTTTAATTTCCGGAAAAAGACACTCTTTATCATGTTCTGATAACCCTATTAATATGCTTTTTAATAAATCTCTATTATAATCAAGTTCCATTTTGTATCCTGGGTGCGAGAGAGCAACCAAGAGAATGTCATTTTTGATAGTTACAAAGGCTATGGCTTTTTGAAAACGAGGTGGAAGCAGTGCTAAAAATTTGCCATAGCATTGATATCGAACAAGGGGGACAAATTGAGATTGTCGCGTCAACTCGGAAAATATATTTTTAGCTGTTTTCATATGATAATTATAGCATCTATTTGCTGTGTATCATTATCAGGATGTGGGTATAAAACACCACCCAAATATGTACCTGATGTTAATTATGCCATGCAAAACGAAGGGAAATAGATGTCAAAATATGATGTTATTATTATTGGTGCCGGCATAGCAGGGCTGTATGCCGCTATGAATCTTCCAAAAAGCAAAAAAGTGCTTGTTTTGTGCAAAGATATTCCATGGGAGTGTAATACATTTTATGCTCAAGGCGGTATTGTGACAGCATTGGACGAGGCTGATATAGCCGTTCATGTGCACGATACTATAGAAGCCGGAGCTCACCATAATCTCAAAAAGATCGTTCAAATACTTTCAGAAACATCACTCAAAACTACTGCCGATATCATATCTAAGGGTATGAAGTTTGACACTGATGCCAAAGGCAATCTGTTATATACCAAAGAAGCAGCCCATTCTGTGGCTAGGATTGTTCATGCAGGGGGCGATGCTACAGGAAGATATCTTCATCATTTTATGATGACACAAAATCAACATCTTTTGGAGCAAAATTCACTTGTTTATGATCTGCTTATACAAGACGGCAGATGTTATGGGGTCAAAGCCACGATAAATTATCAACCTACCACCATTTATGCTGATACTGTTATTATTGCAAGCGGCGGTGTAGGCTCTCTTTATGAGTATAATACCAACTCCAGAACAGTCAGTGCAGATATTCATGGTATTTGTGTAGAAAAAGGGATAGCGCTTAAAGATATGGAGTTTATGCAGTTTCACCCTACTGTTTTTATAAAAACACCGTATGCGAGAAAACTTCTTCTCACCGAAGCATTGCGCGGAGAAGGAGCTTATGTGGTCAATGAGGCAGGAGAGCGATTTTTGTTCGAATATGATGAAAGAGGGGAGCTTGCCAGCAGGGATATCGTTTCTCGTGGCATATTTGACTATAAACGCCGCACTAAGCAAGAAGTTTATTTGGATTTTTCTATGTTCAAACCAAAATGGTTTCATGAGAGATTTCCAAATATTACTCGTACCTTCGCTTCGGTTGGTTATGATTTTCCAAAAAATCGTGTACCGATATCTCCTGCATTTCACTATGCCAATGGAGGAATAGCATGCAATAGCCATGGTGTAGTTCCGGGGATAACGGGACTTTATGTTGTAGGCGAAGCTGCGCGTACCGGAGTGCATGGAGCAAATAGATTGGCATCAAACTCTTTATTGGAAGGAATGGTGTTTGCCAAAAGAGCAGTAGATCATATACTCTCGCATGAAACTCATATTGCTACAATGCCAAAATTTGATAAAGATTACGGCAATATCTTGCATAAAGAAAATGATAAAGAATACAAACATAAACTTCGTCAGATCATGTGGGATGAGGTAGGTATTATGCGTACTACTAAAGGTTTACATCATGCCAGAAACTGTGTTTATGATCTTAAAAACAGAGAGATAGGTCGATTGCTGCAACTTAGGCTCAATACCGCCTCGGCTATTGTTGATGCCGCACTTTCACGAAAAGAATCACTAGGCACACATTACATAGAGCAAGAAGAACAAGATATTTAGTTTTGTGAAGATTAAAAATTTGCGTCACACAATTTTTATTAACCATCTCTTTTGCCGGCATAAAGAGAGAAATTCAGAATTAATCTACTAAAGGTATAATTACATTATTAAAACAAACAGGAAGTATGATGAAAAATGTACCTTTGGTAATATTAGATTTTGGCTCACAATATACGCAGCTAATCGCTAGAAAATTACGTGAAAGCGGAGTTTATTGTGAAGTTGTCCCTTATAGAGAAAAAATAGAGGATATTAAAGCCAAAAATCCACAAGGTATCATTCTCTCAGGAGGCCCGGCTTCTGTATATTCCGAGGATGCTTATAAGCCAGATGACGGTATTTGGGATCTTGGGTTGCCAATACTGGGTATTTGCTATGGTATGCAGCTAATGACCCAGCATTTTGGCGGAGAAGTAGTGCCGGCAGATCATCATGAGTACGGCAAAGCAAAATTGAATATTATCGCATCATCGCCTATTTTTAATGGGGTTGACAATGATTCTGTCGTTTGGATGAGCCATGGTGACAGAGCTACTGCCATACCGGCAGGATTTGAAGCTATCGGAGTGAGTGAAAATTCTCCGTATGCTGCTATAGCAAATGAAGACAAAAAACTTTATGCTTTCCAATTTCATCCAGAAGTTCATCACTCAGCAGATGGTGTCATTATGCTCAAAAACTTTGCCAAATATATTTGCGGATGCGAGAGTACATGGAATATGGGAAGTTTTGCAAAAGAAAAAATTACTCAGATAAAAGCTCAAGTAGGGTCAAGAAAAGTGTTATGCGGAGTGAGCGGCGGAGTAGATAGCTCTGTAGTAGCTGCACTTTTGCATGAGGCATTACCATCAGATCAGCTTGTTTGTGTATTTGTGGACCAAGGTTTACTTCGCAAGGATGAAGCTTCACAAGTGCAGGATATGTTCCGTATGCTTGGCATAAACCTTATCACCATCAATGCCCAAAAATTATTTTTAGATAAATTAGCCGGCGTCACCGATCCAGAGAAAAAACGCAAAATTATTGGTGAAACTTTTATAGAGGTATTTGATGAAGAGGCTAAAAAACATACAGATGTATCTTTTTTGGCCCAAGGCACATTATATACCGATGTCATAGAATCAGTTTCTGTAAAAGGACCATCTAAGACCATAAAATCACATCATAATGTCGGCGGGCTGCCTGATTGGATGACATTCGAGCTTGTTGAGCCTCTTAGAGAGATATTTAAAGACGAGGTACGTAAACTTGGCCTTGAGCTTGGGCTGCCTCGTGATATGATAGGCCGTCATCCATTTCCTGGCCCAGGACTTGCTATTCGAGTCATGGGAGAAGTTAATGAAAATGCTCTTAGATTGATAAGAGAATCAGATGCTATTATGCAGCAAGAGCTAAAAGCATCTGGATATTATGATAAAGTATGGCAAGCATTTACTGTACTTTTAAATGTAAGTTCGGTCGGCGTCATGGGCGATAATCGTACTTATGACAATACCGTGTGTGTACGAATGGTAGAGTCAGTTGACGGCATGACGGCAACCTTTGCCCATGTACCTCACGACGTACTTGAAAGTATCAGCCGCCGTATCATAAATGAAATAGACGGTATCAATAGAGTAGTTTATGATATAAGTTCAAAGCCGCCTGCAACGATCGAGTGGGAATAGTCTTATCTATTTCTTCACTTCATCTAAGCCTTACTCAATCGGTCACATACTAGGTGTATGCTCCCTCTTCGTAAGAGCTTAGCTAAAGCAAATAAATAGCAAGACTAAAAAAGCTCTTTTTGTAATCTATTTCCCAACTTCGCAGTAATCACATTTATAGTAAGTCAAGTCAAACTTGAAATGTCATCTTGAACTTGTTTCAGGATCTATTCTTATTTGATCGTTAATTTTTGCAGCAACATTAGATCTAATCCAAACTGAACTTAAAAGCAAAATTCTAAAAGATAAATAAATAAAAATATATTTTTCATTTAATATTATCTATAAAAATAAAAAATTATAAATTTTTTTAAAAAAATGCACAAAACCTCAGAATTTGCACTATAATATAAATTGAGAAGCATATGCTTTTACATTACATTGGTCAAAGGAGATGTTATGAATATGATGAATATTACGAAACTAGTTGCAATTAGTATTATTGCCAGTCTATTAATGTTTACCGGTTGTTCTCGAACAGGAGCATTTCTTGGTGGCGCAGCCGTTGGTGCACTTATAGTTGCTGCATACGATCATCCTAGATATCGTGACAGACCTTATTATCATTGGCACGGGAAATACTATTACGGAGGAACACATATGAGAAATGGATGTTATCGTTATAAAGGCGATACATTGTGCGGCGGACGCTATTATAATTATTGAAGATCAAATTTAACCATGGGTTTTTTGCCCATGGCGTCTTTTTAAAATGAATAAAGCATAAAAAACTTTCTTGCCTCTTTTTTACAATCCATTGCATTGTTATTTGTGTCGAATAAGATATATTTTGGAGTATTTTATCTTTAGAATAAAACCAACACTAATTTCTACAATATAAAATAATGTGCTAATATAAGGAGATATCAATAGGCATATTTGCCTATTGATATAGTTAATATCAGTATGGATAATATGGATAGTAGCGCCCGCCATAGAGTCTGCGATCTTGGTAATAATAGTACCCGTTACGGTAGGTTCCTCCGTAATAGTATCGATTATTGTAATAATAATAAGGTCTGTCTCGATATCGTGGATAATTATACGAACCTATAATTATGGCCGCAGCTGCGCCTACAGCCGCACCTGTTGCAAATGCGCGTTCACTGCGTGTACACCCTGTAAAAAATAGCATACTAGCAACAATACTTATTGCACCCAAATGTTTGACTTGTATACTGCTCATAATATCTCCTTTGATAATATTCCAAATGCTATAGTATAAATGTGGAGATTTTGTGTATTTTTCAAAGCAATAACCTTTAGTGATAACAACTCAATTTTATTATAAATTTCAACTAAACTTCTTGCAAATTTGTCTAAAATGTATTATAATTTCAAAAAATTATTGAAAAAAGGATAGTTTATTATGGCAAAGAGACAATATCAAACAGAAATAGGTCAATTGCTTCATTTGATGACGCATTCATTGTATTCAAATAAAGAGATTTTTGTGAGAGAATTGGTGTCGAACTCCAGCGATGCTATAGATAAATTTAATTACTTCCACCTTACTGATGATAAGTTCAAAAGCGAAGAGTGGAATGGCATGATATCCATTACGATAGACAAGGAAGACAATTCCATTACGATAAGTGATAACGGTATAGGCATGAATGAAGATGATTTGGTATCAAACATTGGAACCATAGCTAAATCAGGCACAAAATCTTTTATTGAAAATTTAACCGGAGATGCCAAAAAAGATAGTAATCTTATTGGACAATTTGGTGTTGGATTCTATTCTGTATTCATGGTCGCTAAAAATGTGGATGTTATCACTAAAAAAGCCGGAGAAGAGCAAGCATATAAATTCAGCAGTGATGGAACCGGCGAATTTGAGATCAGCCCCGTGACTAAAGAATCTCATGGCACAGTGGTTTATATCAAACTGAAAGATGATGAAAAAGAGTTCACGAGTCCATGGAGAATTAAAGAGATAGTTAAAAAATATTCAAATCATATAGCATATCCTATTACTTTAAACTACAAAGAAGAAGAGGCGCTTGGCGAAGGGGAAGCAAAAGAGACCAAGATAATAGATAAAAGTGAACAGATAAATGCCGCAAAAGCACTTTGGACTATGGGTAAAAGTGAACTTAAAAAAGAGGATTATGCAGAGTTCTACAAAAGCATATCTCACGGCGACAATGAACCGTTAACTTATTTGCACAATAAAGCCGAAGGTGCTAATGAATATACTACACTATTTTATATTCCGAGCAAAGCACCAATGGATATGTATAGAGCCGATTGGGAGCCTGGTGTTAAATTGTATGTAAAAAGAGTCTTTATAACCGATAGCGATAAAGAGCTTTTGCCTTCGTATCTTAGATTTGTAAGAGGTGTTATAGATTCGTCAGATCTGCCTTTGAACGTAAGTCGTGAGATATTGCAGGAAAACAGGATACTAGCCAATATCAAACAAGCTTCTACCAAAAAAATACTACAAGCTATATCCAAACTCGAAGGTGAAGATATGGATATATTCACTGCAGAATATAACCGAACTATAAAAGAAGGCATTTATAGTGATCATATGAATAAAGAATTACTGCTTGATATAGTACGATATAAAAGTTCCAGCGAAGTTGGACTTGTAAGTTTGGAGAGTTATATAAGTAGAGGCAATAGCGAGACAAAAGAGATATATTATATCATAGCAGAAAATGAAAAAATAGCTAAAGCTTCTCCGCTGCTTGAAGCATATAAAAAAGCAGGTATCGAAGTGCTTATTATGGATGATAAAGAAGTAGATGAGATAGTAACTCCTGCAATAGGAACCTATAAAGAATGGACACTCAAAGATATATCTACTGTTGAGGCGCCATCAAGTAAAAGCGCAGAGGAGCAAGAAACGATCAATGAGAGCATGAAGCCTCTTGTCCTAAAGATCAAAGAAGTTTTAGGAGATGCAGTAAAAGAGGTCAAGGTATCTGCTAGACTCATAGATAGCCCGGCATGCGTACTCAAAGACAGTTCAGACCCAATGGCAAGCATGGCTCATCTATTTCGGCAAATGGGTCAAGAAATGCCTGCAATTCCATTGATCCTTGAAATCAATCCTGATCATGAGATGATTAAAAAATTATCATCATTGGAAGATAAAGCTGTGTTTGATGATATGGCGTGGGTGCTGTTTGATAGTGCACGCATAGCAGAAGGGCTCGAGGTTGAAGAGAAGTCACAATTTGCCCAAAGAGTAGCCAGAATAGCAAGCAAAGCTTTGTAGTAATTTAATTTTTACCGCAGATTTCGTATAAAATCGTTGCAGTCTAGCTTATAAATTTTTATTCTTTATACCTTTCTTTTTACAAAGAAAGGCACCCAAAGAAAATCGTCATTTTCGCGAATCGCTCACACTTGTGTATGCACTACTGCCACAAGTGCGGCTTTCAAGGAGCGCTCAAATGACATTATTTGTTATTTGACGATTTTTGTGCTACTTTTTCTCTTGCGCTTTTACTCTCTGTGAGAAAAAGTAGCAAAGAAAAAACATCCCTACTGATAATAATTTTAGATGTAACCTTTTTGTTACTGTTTGCAAATAAAATCCTCTCATGCAATACAGATCAATATTTATATCAGATATTCATTTAGGTACTAGGTTTTCTAAGGCAGAGGAGTTTTTAAACTTCCTTAAACACACAGAATCTGAAAATCTCATCTTTGTGGGTGACATCATAGACGGATGGGCGATAAAAAGGAAATTCAGATGGCTGCAATCACATTCTGATATCATCCAAAAAGTTCTCAAAAAAGCCAGGAAAGGCACAAAGGTATTTTTGATTACCGGCAATCACGATGAGTTTTTGCGTCCTTTTGCACCGCTTTTGATGGGAGACAATCTTGAGATCGTAAATGAGTTAAGCTATACGGCAATAGACGGCAAACAATACCTGATCACTCATGGAGATTTTTTTGACAGTATTACGATGACTCACCGATGGCTTGCGATCGTTGGAGATATAGGCTATGATTTTGTATTATTTATAAATCATATACTCAATAATTTTCGCAAAAAATGCGGCATTAAAAGATATTGGTCGTTTTCAAAATATATAAAAGATAATGTCAAAAGCTCAATAAGTTTTATTAATCATTTTGAAGAGATATTGGCAACCCATGCAAAACACAAAAAATATGATGGTGTCGTATGCGGGCATATTCATAAACCAGAATCCAAGATGATAGAAGATATAATGTACTATAATTGCGGTGATTGGGTCGAAAATTGCAGTGCTGTTGTGGAGCATCATGACGGCAGATTTGAGATAATTCGTTGGGAGAATATATGAGTGAAATTTCACTTGCGCTTTCCGGAGGAGCAGCTAGAGGCGCATATCATTTAGGCGCATTGCAATATATTGATGATAATGATATAAAGATAAAAGCTATTTGCGGAACATCGATAGGGTCCATAATAGGCACAAGCTATGCTGCTGGAGTAAGTCCTCGCAAGCAATTGGAGATTTTTAAGTCAAAAGAATTTAGAGAGATATTTTCTTTTAATTTTTTTCATAATTCTATATTTAGTATCAATTCCAAAGCCGCTATTTTGGAACAATTGATGCCGATAAATAATCTAGAAGAGCTAAGTATCCCTGTGTGTTTTAGCGCAGTTGATCTAAATACCGGGGAAGAGTTGTTTTTTTCTCAAGGAAAGCTGCCCGAGATCTGTTTGGCTTCTTCGGCACTTATTCCAATGTTTGAGCCGGTGAAGTACAATGGGTTGATATTGGGTGATGGCGGTCTTATAAATCATATGCCTATTAAGCCTCTTTTAGAGCATCCTTATCCAATAGTCGGGATTAATCTTCATCCCTTAACAGTATCGCATAAACAAAACAATATTTATAATTTTATAAAAAGAGCGATATATTTAAAAACATATTCTAATTCCGGGGACAGTCAAAGCAAATGTGATATTTTTATTACTAATGACAAGCTGCGTAATTATTCTCTATTTTCATTAAAGCATTTAGATGAGATGTTTACGATGGGATACCGTGATGCAGAAAGTTTACTTGATATTTACGATACAATGCCAAATTAAATATTTTCAGTTTGCAAGGAGCATTGTTTGATAAAAATTTTTATTTATGCTGTCGTAATCTTTGCGGGTATTCAGTTTATCACTATTGACACCAAAGAGCATATCACATCCGATCCAAAGGATGAAATTGTAGTTAGCAATGAAATAAAAACTATATTAAAAAGATCATGCTATGATTGTCATTCAAATAATTCTACAATTCCTTGGTATGGAAATATAGCACCGTCTTCTTGGCTGGTAAGATTACATATAAATGACGGCAGAAAAATATTGAATTTTTCAGAATTTAAAAAATATGATGCCGAAAAACAAAAAGATATTTTTGATAGAATAGAGGATTCAGTAGTTATTAGAATGCCTCTTGCTAGTTATGTTTGGCTGCACAAGGGCGCTAGCTTGAGCCAAGAAGATAAAGCTAAGCTAAAAGCTTGGAGCAAAGAAGAGTTTAATAAAATATAATAATTTGATATTCTAACAAAATACTATATCTATATTATTACCATAATCTTTAGGTAATTATTTTTTAGCAGTTTTGTGCATAAATGTGTTACAATTTTTGCACAGTTTCATTTAAAAGGATTTTGTTTGGCTAGTAAAATATCACCACAAAAAAAGGCAACCATTGTCTCGAGCAGTATAGCTTTTTTATTGGTGAGTATAAAGTTAGCAGCCGGTTTGCTTGGCGGGTCAGTTGCAGTATTGGCTTCCGCAATTGATTCATTGCTTGACTTTCTTGTATCTATATTTAATTTTTTTGCCATAAAAAAAGCAGAAGAAAACCCAACTAGCAGTTTTCAATACGGCAAAGGCAAGATCCAAGGTATTGCTGCAGTAATAGAAGGTACTATCATATCTCTATCTGGTTTGTTCATTATCTACAAAGCGATAGAAAAGATATATATAGG
>Ga0302243_1000303_pt1 | contig 48057 bp, 37 predicted proteins | sample AAG_UR_Met_MG_FD_193514 | JGI IMG/M metagenome (GOLD analysis project Ga0302243, IMG submission 193514) | Enriched activated sludge microbial communities from anaerobic digester in WTTP, New Holstein, Wisconsin, United States - AAG_UR_Met | ecosystem: Engineered > Bioreactor > Anaerobic >... | reverse complement strand
CGGGGGTACTTCTCGACCAGTTCCACGGCCACCCTCTTAATGTAAGTTGGTCTGATGTTGCCCATAGCAATCTTCCCAGGTAAATGCGGCCAAAGTATTGGAGTTATATAAATCTTAGCTCCGTGCGAGGTTTGCCGCAGCTGAGCTTACCCTCGGGGCATTTGCCCCTGAGGCAGGCTGGACCAGCGTCCCTGAATATGGTCGGGGAGGCTTTCCTTGCCTCCTTCAACATGAGCTCGGCGGCGGTGCGGATCTCCTGCTGCGCCCGGCGGCATGTCCGTAACGTGAAGAAGTGCCAAAGTTCCCTTGCGTTCATCGTCACCACGATGTTGGTGGTGCAGGCGTTGGGGAGAACGTAACGAGCGTCCTCCACCGGGACCATGGTGGACAGCTTCTGATAGGCTTCCCAGGCCTTCTCCATGGCCTCCTTGAATATCCTGCCGGCCTCCGGGTCGGACTCGACGGTCCCGGGTGTCACGTAATCGGGCTCCAGCAGCGATACGTACCTTTGGCTCTGCTGAGAGTAGCTGGCGATGCGGTGCCGGACCAGCTGATGGGTGAGGGAACGAGAGACGCCCTCCAGGGAGAAGGTGTAGGAGGCGTGCTCTATGACCGAGTGATGGCCCATGCCCACCACCTTGTCTATGAAGGCCCCGGCCTTGCTCTCCTCGACACCTTCCAGTATCTCGCTGGCTGGGTCCGGTGAATAGCAGGAGCGGGCGGCCGCGGCGCAGAGCCGCTCGGCGTCGTTGGTGTACGAGAGCAGTACTACCTTCATCGATTGGGGTATGCCATCCGGGGAAAAAGGATTTCCCTCAGCTACCGATGGTGAACGAGAACGACGCCTCGGCGTTGTTGACCGGCCCTTCCAGAACCAGGTCCCGGAGGTCCTTGAGCCGGTAGGCGACCAGGTCTTCCCTGGAGATTATGCGCCTTATGCCTTCCACGTGCCCGTCGCCCACCACCGCCAGCACGCTACCGTACAGCCCCTCGGCCTTCAGGATGTTGCGGGCCATGTGCTCGTTGCGCTCGTCGATCAGCACCCGCTTGACGGTGGGAAAGCTCCTGCCCAGGGTCTCCATGTACCTCTCCTCGTTGTCCTGGAACTCCTGCAGCTCCCTTTCCACCCGTCTCCTGGTCATGAACAGGCCGCCGAGGGACGACAGGACCATGGCCACCCTCTCCTTGAGAGACATCTGGCGGAGCAGGGAGCTGAACAGGCGGCCGGCGTCCATGTCTATGAAGAGCACCTGCGAACCGCGCGCTTTAGCGGCATCAACCGCGGCCAGCATCTCCGCCCCCACCTCGCCACCGAACTGTTCCGCTAGCCGACGCTGCATGACCGCCAGCAGACGATAGGGTATCGGCACCTTGCCTCGCGGGGTGCCTTCCTGCAGGGCCCGGTACCGCCCCGGGTCCAGCTCGATGCCCACCGCGCCCGGCGCGTAGTGCTGGACCAGTGAATCGATCGGCTTGGCTACGTCGATCACGTGGGCCACGCCGACAAGCACTATCATGCCATGGTCATTGCAGCAACTTTCTTATAATCATTCCCTCCTGGCTTGGACCGATGAGCGGGAACGGGCGCAAGTTCGACCTGGTGGCCTTCGACATGGACGGCGTGCTGGTCGATTATCTCTCCTCCTGGACCTGGGTGCATGACCGGTTCGGGGTGAGCAACGAGGAGTCGGTCATATCCTTCATGGACGGGGACATCGACGACATGGAGTTCATGCGCCGCGACATCGCCCTGTGGCTGAGGCACCGCCCCGGGCTGGGCCTGGGGGACGTGGAGAGGGAGCTCGCCCGGCTTCCCATCAACCCCGGCATAGGGGCGACCGTCCAGGCACTGAAGGACAAAGGTACCAGAACGGTCATCATCAGCGGGGGGCTGGACCTTATCGCCGGTAGGATCGCCGAGGAGTACGGCTTCGACGCCCAGTGGTCCAACGGACTGGAGGCGGACGCCCGCGGAAGGCTTACCGGGGAGGGCGTGCTCCGGGTGGAGCTGTGCAATAAACGAAAGGCGCTGCAGGAAGCGCAGCGGCTTTTCGACGTGACCCCGGACAAGACCGCCGCCATAGGTAACAGCTCCATAGACGTCTCCATGTTCCAGGCCGCCTCGCTGGGCATCGCCTTCAACCCCATAGACGAGGAGGTGGTGCGGGGGGCGCATCATGTCATTAGGAACGCCAGCCTGAGCGCGGTGCTGCCCTACCTATTGTGAGCGATGTCCCTTCTCCCCGATCAGCGGGACGAAGACCACCGAACCGAGGTCCTCTGAGAGCACCTTTCCGCCGATCTTACTGACCCTGAGCAGGGATTGGTATTCGAGACCGCCCACCGGTATCAGCATTATGCCTTCTTTGCTCAGCTGCTCCACCAGCGGGCCTGGCACGCGAGGCGCGCCGCAGGTGACGCTGATGCGGTCGTAGGGCGCCTCCTCCGGATAGCCTAGCGAACCGTCGCCCACCACCACCTGGACGTTGGCGTAGCCCGCTTCCAACAGCACCTGGGCGGCCTTCTCCGCCAGCGAGGGATGGCGTTCCAACGTTATGATCTTGCCCGACGGGCCGACCAGTTCGGCCATCACCGCGGCGTTGTAGCCGGACCCGGCCCCGATCTCCAGGACCTTGTGCCCCTCCCTCAGGTCCAGGGCCTCGGCCATCACCGCCACCATATGCGGGGCGGATATGGTCTGGCCGTCGCCGATGTGCAATGGTGTGTCACGATAGGCCTGGGAGCGAACGTTCTCGGGAACGAACAGATGCCGGGGGACCTTGAGCATGGCCTCCCCGACCCGTTTCGAGAACACCAGGCCGCGACCGCGCAGCCCGTCGACCATGAGCTGCCTTTCGTCCATCTTCCTCACGAGTAGGTGGTGCGGGCCTTCTTGGCGTAGATCCTCACGATGTCCCTGGCCAGTACCGAACCGCGACGGGCCATGCCATCTGTCGTCTTGATCTGGGTGATGACCACGTTGTAGCGTCCGACGGTCATCAGGTCCCCGATGAAGAACTCCTCCTCCGGGAGCACCACGATCTCCGCCGGGATGGTCTTGTGCACGTCGTTTATGGATATCTTGACATGCACCTGGTCGAAGCGCTTGGCCCAGATGGCGGTGACATCCTTCGCCAAAGCCCTCGTCACCCGGCCGTTGCCCTTCTCCAGGGAGCTGACGATGATAGGAAGGTCATCCAGAAGCAGCTCGTCCTCCACCCTCAGCTCCTCGTCCTCGGGGATCTCGATCTCCGCCCTCCGGGACTCGCCCTGGTCGCTGACGATGACCGGAACCAGCACGGTCTTGGGCTCCCTGACCACCGCGGGGTGCACCCGGCCGCACTCCTGGCAGCGGACGGTGGCCTCCAGGGTGTCCCCGTCCTTGCCCAGCTTTCCTTTCAGCACCTCGTGCAGGGTCTCCTCGCCGCAGTCCGGGCATTCCACATGTATCGCGTTAGGTACGTTCATTCGCCTCGCCTTCCCTTATCTTTGTACGGAGCCGTGCGGAAGGCCGGCCCGTGACCGGGCACCACCACGTCGGCCATATCCACCAGCATCTCCATGGACCTCATGGCCTTCCGCCGGTCGTAATGGTGCCCGGGGGGCACCCATTTCCTTGCGTTGTCCTCGGTCGGTATGGCGTCTCCGGCCATCGCGAACATCTCGCCAGCCTCGACCAGCACGCTGATGCTTCCCGGGGTGTGGCCGGGAGTATGCACCAACCGCACGCCCTCCCATATCTCGACGTCGCTCTCGAAGGTCGCCTCGCCCCCTTCAGCGCGATGCGCGATCATCCTGGCCTGAGGGAACATCCCGAGGTTCCCTTCGTGGTCGCCGTGGGCGTGGGTGAGGACCACCATCTCGATGTCGGATGGGCCTAGCCCGCGGGACCGCAGGGCCTCCGTCAACATCTGGCGGTTCTGAGGTCCGCTGGTGTCCACCAGCAGTTTCCTCTTCCCACGGCTGACCAAGGTCGCGGTGGAGCGAGCCTCCAGGACGATCGGCCCGTCCCGGACGATCATCCCCGGGCAGAGCACCTCCACCCTGTTCACGGTCATCTTACCGACCTCTCCCATCCGCATGCGCACTTAATACGGTTTCCCTCCAGCCTGGGGCGGGAGCCGCAGACGGGGCACGCGGAGCGTTCAACGAACCTCTCCAGCCAGGCCTGCCGGACGTCCGGCTCGGTCTCCCCCTCTATACGCGATAACACCTCACGCAGCTCTTCGGTTATCGCCAGGTCCTGCAGATCCACCTCATCCTCGACCTCGGTCCCCCTCTCCCCGGGAAGTAGGAAGGCCACGGCCATCCCGGCCACGAAGCCGCCGATGTGAGCGGCGTAGGCCACGCCGCCGGAGGCGATGCCGGAGGGAAGGGTGAAGGCCGAGACGGCCTGGATGGCGAACCAGGCGCCCACTGATATCCAGACCGGCACCCGGGGCAGGAAGATGAAGCCAAGGAACATGGGGATCTCGTCCTTCGGGTACAGGAAGAGCAGGGCGCCCATGGTCCCGGCCACCGCCCCTGACGCCCCCAAGATCAGGATACCGGAACCGAAGCCCCGCACCGTCGCCTCCAGCGCTAAGGCCAGAAGCCCAGGGATGAAGAAGCACAGGGCGAAGTTGCGCCGCCCGATGCGCTCCTCCAATGGTACGCCGATGAGCAACAGGAAGAGCATGTTGAACAGGACGTGCAATAGGTCAGCGTGCACGAACATGTGGGTGATGGCGGTGAACCATTGAGCGGGTTCGCCGAAATAGTACGGTCGGAAGCCCAGCTCGCGCTGCACCTCTGAAAGATAGGGCGAGCCCCAGGCGGCGATGGTGCTCAGCAGGAAGATGCCCAGATTGAGCAGCACCAGCATTTGGGCTAGCGGATATCGCTTGAGGTAGGTGAGCAGCAGGACCGCGACGATCGTTCCCAGGCCGACCAGACTGTAAAGGTCCACCTTCCTCCGATATGCCCTCCCGTTTTAAACCCTTCGGGAAAGGTTAATACCGCCAGAGCCGCTGAACGTCCGTGCAACGCGACCGTTCCGTTCAGCTGGACGTTCATCCGGATGTGTACGCTCCGGCCGAGGACACCTTCCTGCTGCTCTCCGCCGTGGACGCGAAGAAGGGGGAGAGGGCTCTGGAGATGGGCTGCGGCTCCGGCATCATCTCACTGCACATGGCCAAGGCGGGGGCGTTGGTCACCGCGGTAGATACCGACGAGAGGGCGGTCACGGCCACCAGGAACAGCGCCGTCATGAACGGTCTTGAGGTAAGGACGGTCCTGAGCGATCTTTTCTCTGAGGTGAAAGGAAAGTTCCACCTTATCGTCTTCAACCCCCCCTACCTCCGCGGGGAGGTCCTGGGAAGCCAGGACCTGTGCTGGGCCGGCGGGGGGGACGGGGTGAGGCTCACCGCCCGCTTCCTTGGCCAGGCCAGGGACCACCTGGAACCAGGTGGACGCATACTCCTGCTCATCTCGGACGACATGGAACCGGATGCCTTGGAGAGCGCGCTCAAGGACTGGAGCGTGGAGACGGTGGCCCGCCAGACCCTATTCTTCGAGGAGCTCCGGGTGCTCAGGCTCACCCTCTGAGGAAGACCAGCACCCTTTCCTTCAGCAGGTCGGCGGCCTTCTTGCCATCCAGCTTGCCGCGCAGCTCCTTCATGGCCACCCCCATGAGCGGGCCCACGGCCGATTCGCCCTTCTCCCGCACGAATTCCGAGCGCTCGTTTATGATGGCGTCGATGATGACCGCCGCGTCCTGCTGGTCCAATGAGCCCAGGCCCAGGGAGCTTACGGCCTTCTCCACGTCCGATCCATTGGCCAGCTCCTTGAGGACCGCGGGGAGGGCCTCCTTGGCGAAGCGGCCCTCCGACAGGGCGGAGAAGGCTTTCCGCACCTTATCGTCGGTCAGCGTCTCCAGGTCCACGCCCTCCTTCTGCAGCTCCGGGTAGGTGTTCAGGAAGGTGCGCGCGGCCACCGCCGCCATGGTGCGGTCCTTGGCCATCTCCTCGAACAGCTCGTCGTAGCCCTCCTTGACCAGCTGGCGGGACTGCTGCTCGTTGATGCCATGCTCTTTGGAGATGCGCAATGTCCTCTCCTCGGGAAGTTCCGGAAGGCTCCGGCGTATGGTCTCCAGGCGAGCCTTCTCGATAAGTATCGGCTTAACGTCCGTTTCCGGGTACATGCGACCCGCCCCCGGCAATGGACGGCTGTACACGGAGGTGCCGTCCGGCAGGGGATCGCGGGTCTCCTCGGGAACGCCGATCAAGGCCTGGTTGGCCCTGGCCACCGCGGCCAGCAACGCCGGTTCGGCTCGGTCCGCAGCATCCGCGCACAGGGCGAAGGCGTCGCCGTCGTGCAGGGATAGCTCCTTGCGTATCGTCGCCACCTCCTCGGCCGTTATGCCGTACGCCGGAAGCTCATCGGAGTGGAATATCCCGGCCACCCCGCGGGAGCGGGCGTGCTGGGCCATCTCAGCTCCCAGCCTCAGCTTGCTGTCCGGACTGCGCAGGACACCGGCGAAGAGCGGAAGAGCGGAGCAGAACACCTTGCCGCCCTTGGACAGGGCGGAATGGATGACCTTGGAGCGGCTGTCCTTGAGCAGTGCGGAGATGTCCCTCGCCATCACCGGAACGGGGACCGCACCCCTTTCCTGGAGCATCCTTCGGATCTCGATCAGGGAACGCTGCCTCTCCATCTCGTTGCGGACGTAGGTCGGCAGAAGCGACAGGTCCTGGGCTCCCTTGATCTCCACCCTGGCGCCGTCGGGAACGGAGATGTTGAGGTCCTCCCTTATCGTTCCTAATCCGCGCTTCACCTTGCGGGTGGAGCGCAGAATGGAACCTAGACGCTGGGCCACCTCCTTGACCTCGTCCGGATCGTGCATGTCCGGGGCGGTGGCGATCTCGATCAGCGGTATGCCCAGGCGGTCCAGGCGGTAGGTCACCTCCCTGTCCTTGGTCTCCACCTTGCGGGCGGCGTCCTCCTCCAGGCACAGCGACAGGATCCCTATCCGGCGGCCGTTGACCTCAAGATGGCCGTCCACCGCCACCAGGGCGGTGCGCTGGAAGCCGCTGGTGTTCGAGCCGTCGATGACGATCTTGCGCATGAAGTGCACCTCGTCCATCACCCGGCAGTTGAGCATTGACGAGACGATCAGCGAGGCCTGCATGGCCTCCTCGTCGGCATCATGCGGCGGTTCCTCGTCCGCCTCCACCAGGCATGAGACGTCCTGAGGCGCTTGATAGGCGAAGTGCATGCGCCGCTCGGCCTGGGCCAGGGCGGCGCGGTCGATCTCTCCCATCTCGCTCTGGGTGGGGCGCAAACGGCGGTGGAAGCATTTGCCTTCCTCCTCCACCAGGCGGGAGCGGCAGGAGCAGAATAGCTTATGGGTGTCCAGCTGCTGGTGTATCTCGATCCCGCAGGTCAGCTGATGCATCACAGCCCCCTCCTGTCCGATATCTCCCCGCGCAGGTCGGTGACCATGATCTCCCGGACCTTCTCCGGGTCGTCCGTTCGGCCGAGCGCCCACATCAGCTTCACCAACGCCGTCTCGGGCAGCATGTCCTCGCCCGGGATCACCCCGGCCGAAAGCAGGTCCCTCCCGGTGTCATACACGTTCAGGTTGACCCTTCCCTCCAGGCACTGGGTGGTCATCACTATCGTCTTCCCTTCCGAGACCAGTTTTTTCAGCGCCTTCACCAGGTCCTTGGAGACGTGGCCCAGCCCAGTGCCGGCTATGACCATCCCCCGCAATCCTTCGGCGAACCTGCCCAAGGTCTCCGGGCCCATTCCGGGATAGGAGTGCAGCATTCCCACCTTCGGCTCCATGCGGGTGTCCGCTCTGACCTTGACATCCTTCTTCCTTTGGCAGGGGGAGATCATCTCCAACCCTCCGTTGAGGTCCAGGACCGCCACCGGTGAGGCGTTCAAGCTTTGGAAGGCGTCCCGGCGGCTGGCATGCATCTTGCGGACCTTGGTGCCGCGGTGCACGTGAGCGCAGGTATCGGAGGTCTCCCCGTGCATAAGCACGAACACCTCGGCCGCGTCGGCGTTGACGCAGAAACGCGCGGCGGAGAGCAGGTTACCATACGAGTCCGAGGAGGGGCGGTCGGATGAGCGCTGTGCCCCCACCAGCACGACCGGCCTCGGAACATCCCCGAGCATGAAGGATAGCGCGGCGGAGGTGAACCCCAGGGTGTCCGTGCCGTGGGGAACAATCACCCCTTCCGCCCCGGAGTTGAGCTCTTCGGCGACCGCGGTGGCCAGCTCCTGCCAGTGGGAGACGTCCATGTTCTCGCTGAATATCGAGAACACCACCTTGGAGCGCATCTGGCAGATCTCGGAGAGCTCAGGAACGGTGGCCACCAGCTCCTCGGCCTTCAGGGCGGGATGCACCGCCCCGGTGCGGTAGTCGACATAACTGGCTATGGTACCGCCGGTGCCCAGGAAGGAGATGACGGGAAGACCGCTGGAGTTGGACGGGGCCCTGATCTTCGAAGAGCGCACCTGGACCTTGGCCTCCACCATCAGATCGGATTCGTCGTCCACCATCACCCCGATGTTGTAGCCGCTCCTCAGCTTGATCACTACCACGTCGGGGTGACTGAAATCGTGATGAGGCATGAGTATGCCGGCATATTCCTTGCCCCCCGCCTTAAGACGGACCGTATCGCCCTCAGAGGCATGGCTGCTGGCCAATAGTTTTCGCGCCCGCTCGGAATAGGTCATTTCGCTCGCTCGGGAATGGAACTCCCTGTTTAACAAAGTATCTTAGAGGGGAAAAATGAGAAATGGGGAAAAGGTTTGCAACTAAGAGGTTTGGGTCCCGTTACTTCCGGCGCCTCATGACCACTACCGCGGCCACGATGAGCAGGATGATGACCAGTACCCCGACCACCGCCAGGATGGCCCCCATGTCGCTTTCCTCCTCGCCCTCGATGGTGAGGTCCTGGTAGGACTCGTTGAGCACCACGTCGGTGCTCTTCTCACCGGACTCGAAGTCAGCGATCACAGTGTAGGGGTTGAAGCCGTCATCCTTGCCTTCGGAGGTGTAGGAGTACTGTATCAGCAGTATCCTGACCTTTCCGTCAGCATCGGTCGTGCCGTTGAACACCTCCACGCCCTTGGCGTTCATTATGACCACCGAGATGTTGGCGGCCACCTCTCCCTTGTCCAGGAAGGTTATGGTCAACCAGGTGCCCTCGTTGAGGCTGTGGGAGTCCATGACCTTGGCCTTGGTGTAGCTGGTGGCGATGTTGTACACCTCGGAGCCACCGAACACGAAGTAGTCGAAGTCGCCCGCCAGGAGCGTAGCGCCCTCGACCCATCCGTTGGAAGCGTCCATGACGATCGCGTCATCAAGCACCTCGATGGTGGAACCGTCCACGTACACATCGGAGCGGGCCGCGTACAGACCGTTCAGCGTGTAGAGGGTGAACGAGTAGTTGTACATCTCGCCTTCGTTGGCATGAGGCACGTTGACCACGATGTTCCTCACGTCGTCGGCGAAGTGTATCTCGCTGTCCACCGCGTACATGGCGTAGTTCAGCAGACCATACTGGTTGCCGCTGGTCCTCACCGTGGAGTTCTCAGCCCAGATACCGTTGTGGGCCTTGATCCAGGTGGCGAGCTCGGACACATCCAGACCGGATATCCCCAGCACGGATTCGAGAGTCGCTACCGGGTCCTCGGACGTGGGAGCCTCGGTCGAACCACCGAGGTTCACGAAGTGACCGAGGATAGGCGCGTAGTTGGCCAGGACCTGGAACAGGTCGGTGTAGCCGATCTCGTTGTCCTCCACGCTCACATCGCTGTCGCGCAGCAGTATCTCGACCTTGTTGGCAAGCAGTATGTTGTCGTGTATCCTGCCAGTGGCCTCCTCGCCCAGTACACCCGCCTTCACGTTCAGCACTATGAGGTTGTCATAGACGCCGCCCATGTCGGTTCCGCGACCGTACACACCGAAGTCGTTCAGGGCGATTATGTTGCTGATGATGCTCGAGGTAGCGCCCTCGCCCTCCACCAGTATGCCGTACATCGCATAGGGGCTCATGATCAGGTTGTCGGCGATTATTGCAGAGGCGCCATCCACGTGGATACCGGCCCACTCATACCATAGTATGGCACCGCCCCTGATCTCGGCCTCGGAGGTCGGACCCAGGTATATGTCGTAACCCTCGAACAGGCAGAGGTTGGCCCACAGAGTGCCGTACACCTTGAGCTGGCTGTTTCCGACGAAGTTGCTGTTGCTCGCGGAGAGCAGACCGCCCTCCATCACCAGCAGTACGTCCCCGTCGTAGTCAAAGGTTGACACGTCCTGTATGGCCAGGGTCCCTCCGGACCTGACCTCGATGGCTCCATCGAACCATACACCGTTGCGGGCCACCTTGGCCGCGCCGTCGATTATCCACAAGGAGTCCTCGACGTCCATGCCCCAGCTGTTGCCGGTGATATCGTTGTTGTAGATCACGGTCTCTCTGTTAGTATCCGTGACCTCCAGCCCGGTTCCGGCGCCGTCAGCTATGGTGTTGTTGCCGATGGTCAGGTACCAGCACCCATCGTATGCGAACACTCCATAGGAGCCGCTGTACATGACCACGTTGGACTCGACCCAGCCCAGGTACACGAAGTTAAGATAGACCCCGGTGTCCCAGCTGTTGAGCAGCGTGTTGCCGCTCAGGGTCAGGTTGTAGGCCCCGTTGACGAATATTCCGAAGATGCCGCCGTCGACGGTGTTGTCCTCGACGACCACATTGCCTACGCCCTCCAGGACCACGCCGCCTCCCACCATGTTGAGCTGGCCCAACATGAGGCTGTCGTCGTAGGTGAAGGTGTTACCAGATATGATCACCGCGGGCTTGCCGGTCCAGTCGTTCCCAGCCCCGATGTCGCGCACATATACACCGTCATAAACGAACGACACCTGGTTGCCTACCACGGACACTTCGCCGGGGTAGGTCAGGCTGATCCCTATCTGGGCGGATATGGTGTTTCCGATCAGATCGCCGCCGGCATAGGTCAATGAGATACCGGTGCCGCAGTTCTCTATGTCGTTGTTCTGGATGGTCGCGTTGGCGTTGTTGATGGCGACCCCGACCATGGAGTCGCTGATGTGGTTGTTCTCCACCAGGACGTTCCAGACGCTTACGAACACGCCCTCTTCCCCTGCCTCGTCGTCATATATTTCGTACGAGCCAACGGTCAGCCCGACGTTTCCACCGATCACGGTGTTGCCGGCGATGAGCGCGTTCACGTTCTCCACGATGCCGTAGGTGCCTTCAAGGACCATCCTTTCCGGGTTCGGTCCGAGGAACAGACCGGTCGAGGAGCGCTTCCCCAACCCGCTCATGCCCTCGGTCATGTTGAGGAGGTTGTTCTCGATGGTCACATCGAGGTTGACCTCCGTGTATCCAAGGCCATAAGCCGATTCGCCGGTCGCCACTCCCAATCCGGCCTCTATGGCGAAGTCCACGGTGTTCCCGGAGAGGTCCGCCACGCCGTTCTGGACCAGGTTCCAGTCAGGAGATTCGATAACGTTCTCGATCATCAGGCCGATACCGTTCCAGTACGGTCCGAGGAGCTGATTTCCGGTCACGGACCAGCTGACGTCGGTGACGATGCTAGGCTCGTCGGTCGGGATGTCGTCACTGCCGTCCAGGTAATACTGCTCTTCGATCAGTATACCGAACCAGGCCGGTTCGACCATGGCCATCTCCGTGTGCGTGTTGTTCAGAACGTTGTTCTGTATCACCACGTCCACATTGACCACCAGGTCACCGGTCTTGGAGCTTTCATATTCCTGCTCCAGGGCTATCATCGCGTTGCTGTTGTCGACCTGGGTGATCTCGTTGCCGCTTATGGATATGGTCCCGGTGACCAGCACCTTGGCCTCGGTGAACAGGGCGCCGGAATAGACCCAGGACTCATAGTTCATCTCGACATCGATTATTCCCTCGTCATCGTAGTAATTCCAGTTGTTGCTCAGGATGACGTTGTCGTCCACGGTCACCACGTAATCGAAGGTGTGGTTGCCCAGGGCGACCTCGCTATAGTAGGGCCAGTAGGTGTCGTAGAAGGTCAGGTCGTCGTAAGCGGTGATCTCCACGCCATAGGTGACGTTGAACATCTCGTTCCTGTCGACATGCACGGTAGCATCGATTACCCAAACGCCCACGGTGTTCTCCATGTCGTTATCCAGGTATACCTCGGCTCCGGCGGGCAGTTCTTCGATGTAGTTGTCCGAAACGGAGATGTACACCACCGAGTTGACGTCCAGTGCACGGTCTCCATCGCTGTAGACCTCGACATCGACGTAAATTCCGCTGGAATAGGCATAATCATAGTAGATTCCAGACATCGCTCCTAGGATGGTGTTGCCCTCCACGACCACGTTGTTGTCGGCGCTGATGGAGCCGAGATCCCCATCGGTATAGGAATAGACGTCTATTCCATCACCGTAGAGGTAGTCATAATAACCATCGTCGAGGTAACCCCAGAAGTTCTCTACGGTGTTCCCGGTGACAGTGGCTCCGAAGGCGTGCTCAGTGGTCCCGTTGATCTGCTCGACGACGCTCTCGACGGTGATGCCGTCGTAGGAGTCGACCGCCTGCATCATCTCGTTGTCGGTGATGGTCACCACATGGTCGACCACCAGGTCGGTGGCTTCGTACGAACCGTCATCGACGCTCAGGATGGCCTCTATCAGCGAGGGATATACGTACGAATCATAATCGTTGAAGGGCCATTCTCCCTCGTAGCGCACCTGTTCCATGACGTTGCCGGTGAAGGTCTGTTCGACGTTCACGGTCCAGTCGGCCTGGTTGCCGTTGCGTACATACACGCTGTTGCCCAGTCCGTAGGAGTCGGTCATGATGTTGTCCTGGAAGTTGGCTACAACTCCCAGGGTGGCGTTGCTGATCTCCTCGTCCAGATCGCTGAGGACGATCACCGTGGTGTACACGCCGTAAACAACCTTGTTGAACTGGTTGCCAGTGACCTCGAAGGAGTGCTCGCCTCCCTTGAAGTCCAGGGCCCAGGCCACTACCGCGGCGGTCCACAGGCGCTCGAAGACGTTGTTGTTTATGGTAACGTCCATGGTTCCGTCGATCGCGATCAGCGACACTACCGCGGCCGGACCCATGAACTGCGGCACGGCGTGCAGGTAGCTCAAGTCGTTCTCGGTGGCCGAGAACACCATGTCCCCGCCCCTGGTGGCGGCGAAGACGCCTCCGCCGTAGTAGCTGGTTATGGTGTTGTTGGTCAGCTCAAGGTCGATGTCCCCCACCGGGGAGTACACCCTCAGCCCCATCCCGGGGGACAGAGCCTGGGGGGTGAACATGAAGCTGGTGTAGTCCATGTTCCAGACTATCTCGTTGTAGATCCTGTAAAGGTTGTAGTCGATGTAGGGTTCGTTCGAGGTCCTAAGGCCCCAGAAGTTGTTGTCCCCACCCACCACATCGTCCATGGCCGCGTAGTTGAAGCGTATCTGGCCATTGGCGTAGAGTATCACCTGGAAGGCGTTGCTCTCAATATCGCCGTCCCAGTCCTGGTCTTCGTTCATGGCGTACCAGTTGAACAGGACATAGGACTCGTCCTCGGCTATCATGTAACCGAAGAAGCTGAGCTCTTCGAACCAGGAGCCTATGTAGTAGGATAGCTCGGTGTCGCCGATGGGCCTGATCCGCTGACCGTCATCGAACCGCAGGAACCCGTCGTTGTTCATGCGAACTTCATCGTAGGGTATGCCGTTGTACTCGAAGACGAACGGGAGGATGACATCGACATTGTTGGTGCCATCGCCATACACACCGTCCCAGGGGCCAGTGCGCCCGTAGAGCTCGAAGTCGTATTCGACCTGCTCGACTATGTACAGGACGGGATATTCTTCGGAGCTTCCGTCAAAGACGCTGTCCACGACGCCCAGGTTCGCCGTTCCGTTGGTGGATTCGTAGTTGAACCCGATCTCGGACTGACCGAGGAACTGGGAGTTGTTGACGAGCACCGTTCCGCCGTTAACGGAAACGGCCCAAATGCCGTACATCCCGCCCTCGAACACGGAATCCAGGACGTTCATGTTGATGGTGTTGAGCTCGGCCTCGCTGGGACCGCTGACCTGAACTAGAGCTCCGATGTTGGTGGTGCTGAAGTGCACTCCGATGAACTCCAGATCAAGGCTGCCAGCATTGTCGTAGAACCAGAGACCGGTGCCCACGTTGTCCATGGCCACGTTGTCATAGCTCAGGGAAACATCGTTCTCCCTGACATCCAGGTACATACCGAACCCGGTGATGTTCACGAACTCGGTGTCCACCACGCTCAGGGGGGCCAGCTCGACGCACCAGACGTTGAACCCTATCTCGGCCTCCGAGAAGCTGGAACCGCTGACATCGATGGTCACGAAGCCGGTGTCCAGAGTGACGGAGTTGACCGCCAGGTCGATGAGCGTTCCTATCCAGGTCCACCCGCTGATGGAGCTGTTGACCACGGTCAGGTCGATGTTGCCGAAGTCGACTGCGGCGACGACCGCGGACAGGACCCCGCTCATTTCCGTTCCGTCAATGACGATGAAAGTGTCACCGGTGGCGGCATGGGACCGCACAACGCTTCCCCAGACGTCGGTGAACACGGAGTTGGTTATCTGGATGGAGCTGACGGTATCCCCGGAGACGACCAGGGCGTCGTCGCCGATGATGTCGAATGAACAGTCGTTGACGGTCAGGATGACGTCCCCGCTGGCCACGATGTATTCGAAGCCGGCGCTGGCGTTGTCCACAATAACCCTGTCAAGGGTGAAGGAGGTGCCGCTGAGACCCCCGTACATTTCCATCACTGGGCGGGGCTCAGGAGGCATGGAGATGACCGGCATCATCAAGGGTCCCACGTGGGAGAACCAGGTGTTGGTGACCATCACATCGCCAAGTATGTCGCCCGATATCACGAACCCGGAGAAGCTGCTGTTGGTGAACTCGGAGCCGTCTATGGTCATGTCTATCCGGCCATCTTCGTCCCAGGCGTGGGCCATGAAGTTGCCGATGTCTATGATGTCATTGACGATGACGCTGTCAATGGTCACGTCCAGACTTCCATTGGTGTTGCGGACGCTGAAGGCCTCGTTGTAGCCCTGGATCTCGATCCCGGATATGGTCAGGTCGATATCCTGTCGTACCGCTCCATAGAAATCATAGGTTATCGCGGTGTCCCCACCGATCATGATGACATTGGACAAGGAGTGCCCAGCGCTGACGTTGTCATATAAAAATCCGTTCCAGGCTCCCTCAAGGACCAGATAGGCGATGTTGCTCGTCGATCCCGGATAGAAGTTGACCCCGGACCAGCTGGATACCGCGGATGAGTTGTAGGTGAAAGTCGTCCAGTTATCCTCTGTTCCCGCGATGACCAGGTTGCCGTACACGTTTATCGCGTAATTGCCCTGGAACACCACGGTCACGTTCTCTTCGACGGTCAGGTTGACCCCTTCCGCCACGTTCACATCGCTTGTTATATTGATCACGCTGCCGGACTCCCAGGTCGTATCTACTGAGATGTCCTCAGCGCTGGCCTGTCCAGCTCCCAAGAACAGGAGAAGAACGAGAGCGAAGGCCAATATACCGATGTACAAGGCCGCCCTCTTGGCCAAACTGATAGTCGCATTATTACTTAGCACATTACTTGGACTGTCCATTAGAATCCCCCTATTAGGTCCCCTCCACCTTACGGGACCCCGGTTTAGTTGAAGAATCATATTTGCGTGACATTACTTAAAAGTTATTCGATAAAATCGTTTTAAACATAATAGCCATATCGTCGAACAAGCTACATAATATCGAGATTCTCGAACGTTCGTCCGGGATAATGCTGGAAGGATTAAGGGCAAAGTTATTAACAAGGGAGGTAAAATCCGCCTCCGTGCACAAGATCACCCACATCAGCATGGAGACGGACGTTCTGGCGGAGAACAGACATCTGGCCGAGCACAACCATCAGAAGCTTCACGGTTCCGGCGTCCGCTCGGTGGACGTGATGGGCACCACCGGGGCGGGGAAGACCGCCCTGATAATCAAGCTCTCCAAGATGCTGATGGCCCGTGGTCTGCGCGTAGCGGCCATCGCCGGCGATGTCACCGGGCAGGATGATTACGATCGCTTCGAGGCGGCCGGGGTCAAGGCCTTCAACCTCAACACCGGCAAGGAATGTCACCTGGACGCCCATCTCCTGGACCATGCCTTGGACGATATCGACCTCAGTGGTTTCGATTTTCTGTTCGTGGAGAACGTGGGCAACCTGGTCTGCCCGGCGGACTTTCCGCTTGGAACGGACAAGCGAATGGTCGTGATCTCCGTCACCGAGGGGGATGACATGGTGCGCAAGCACCCGATGATCTTCCAGGGGGCGGACGTGGCGGTCATAAACAAGATGGACCTCGCGGAGTACATGGGCATAGACGTCGAGAGGGTGAAGGCCGATTACCGGAGGCTTTCCGGCGGCCGTGAGCTGAGACCGGTGAGCGAGCGCACCGGAGAGGGCCTGGAAGCGCTCGTGGATGCGTTGCTGGAATGAGCATCAATTCATTTATTAAAGCTCAGCGCCATCCCCAAAGCGCATGACCGCGAAGGTGCTGGTTGTCGGTGGAGGGGGGCGGGAGCACGCCATCGTCGAGGCTTTGATCAGGGATGGGGCGGCCGTTTACGCGGCCATGAAGAACCACAACCCCGGGATAGCGCGCTCGGCCAAGCAGTTCAAGCTTGTCAAGGAGACCGATGTGCCCAAGGTCGTTGATTTCGCCATCTCCTGCGGCGCCGAGCTGGCCGTCATCGGGCCGGAGGCCCCATTGGAGGTGGGACTGGCCGATGAGCTGTTGAGGAAGGGGATCGGATGCGTCGGCCCCTCGCAGGCCGCGGCAAGGCTGGAGACCTCGAAGCGTTTCTCCCGCCGGCTGCTCAAGAAGCATTCCATCCCGGGGAACGTGGCCTTCGGCACCTTCCAAGACTACGATTCCGCCAAGCTCTTCGTGAACGATTTCCCAGGCGAGCTGGTGGTGAAGCCGGAAGGGCTCACCGGTGGAAAGGGAGTAAAGGTGGAGGGCGAGCACCTCGAGGGGAAGGAAGGAGTGCTCGCTTATGTGAAAGAGGTACTGGACCACAAGATCGGCGGAGCCGGGGTGGTGCTAGAGGAGCGCCTGGTCGGGGAGGAGTTCACCCTGCAGGCCTTCTGCGACGGGCGCAATGTCCGGGGCATGCCGCTGGTGCAGGATCATAAGCGGGCTTACGATGGAGACGTCGGGCCGAACACTGGCGGCATGGGCTCGTACACGGACGCCAACCACCTTTTGCCGTTCGTCACCGAGGAGGAGCGCCTGAGGGCTTTGGAGATAATGCAGCGCACCGTGCAGGCCATGCGTGATGACGGTCATCCGTACCGAGGCGTGCTCTACGGACAGTTCATGCTCACCAGGGACGGGCCGAAGGTCATCGAGTTCAACGCTCGTTTCGGCGATCCGGAAGCGATGAACGTTCTCACGTTACTGCAGAGCGGCTTCCTGGAGGTCTGCCAGGGAGTGGCCGACGGTAAGCTTTCCCGAGATGTCCCGTTCCTTCGGAAGGCCACGGTATGCAAGTACGTGGTTCCCGCTGGCTACGGAACGGAATCCAAGGCCGGGCGGCCGGTCATGGTGAACGAGGAAAGGCTGAAGGCGACCGGCGCCCGCCTGTACTATGCTGCGGTGGAAGAGAAGGACGGTGTCGTTCTAACGACCTCGTCACGCACCCTGGGAGTGGTGGGGATGGCCGATTCCATCGATGAGGCGGAGGAGATCTGCGAGGCTGGATTGGGTTATGTGCAGGGCGATGTCTTCGTCCGCCATGACATCGGGAAGAGGGAGCTGCTGCGTCGGCGGGTGGAGCACATGCGCCAGGTCCGGGGCTGAGCAAGCTTTTCATATTTCCCGGCAATCTACCCTCATGCAGAACCTGGAGCACATCGCCCAGAGGATACAGGACTCCCTGGAGGAGAAGGATACCGTCAGGGAGATCGCCATCAAGTCCTCCCGAGCGCTCATTAGAATGTCCAGCGGCGTGGTCCACGGGATGCATAAGGGCATCGACGGCGAGGCCGCTCTGGCCGAAGCCATCGACGAGGCGCACAAGCTGAAGAGCGTCCTAGCGGAACATGTGGAGATCTGGTATTCCGGGATAGTGCAGGACGCCCTGGTCGAGGTGGCCGAGGCGGCCATCCTAAACGCCTTGGTCAAGGGGCAGGAACTGCCTGACCCGGAACACCTGGGAATGCCAGGAACGGCCTATCTTTTGGGGATCGCGGACACCATCGGCGAGCTCAGGCGATTCTCCTTGGAGTCCCTGCGGCGGGGGAACATCTCTGAGGCGGAGAGGTACCTTGACCTGATGGAGGAGCTGTTCCTGGTCATCATGCGTTTCGATTATCCGGACGCCATAATCTCCATAAGGCGCAAGCAGGACATCGCCCGCTCGGTCCTGGAAAAGACCCGGGGAGACGTCTCCCTGGCGGTCATGAGCGAGAGGCTGCACGGCCGCATGGGCGACCTGGAGAAAAGGTTGTAGGGAAGGGGTTTTCAGCGTTTCTTCTTGCCCCTGGCCGGGCGTCTCCATACGAAGAATATGGCGACGCCTAGGGCGGCGATCAGCACCCACATCAGAGTGTTCACCCAGTCATACCCGGGCATCTTGTAGTAGATGGTCGTCTCATACACTGAGGAGCCGCCCTCGAAAGTGACTATCTCATCGTTGGGATCGAGGACCAGGCGTACCTTGTGCTCCCCGGGGGAAAGGTCCAGAGCGGTCCAGTTGTACTGGAACTTCACGGACTCCCCGGCCGCCAGGTCGATGGTGGTGCTGTAGAACTCCTGCCAGCCCCCGTCCTGATAGACCTGCAGACTTATCGGCACGTTCACCGCGGCCACCTCACCGGTGTTCATTATGTTCGCCGAGATCACCACAGGGTCGACCGCCCGGACCTGGAAGGTCAGGGTGCTCTTCACCGCCTGGGACCCGCCGGCCGAACTGCATATGATGGTCAGGGTCAGCTTCTGGGCCTGGTCAGGCGCGGTCAGGTTCAGATGGAAGGTACCGCTGGTGGACGGTCCCCCGGTCTGGGTGACGGCCGAGCCAGAGGTATCCCCGTCCCCGGTCAAGGTGGCCTTGTAACTGTAGTTACCGGCCCCGGCCTCGGCCGGACCGCCTACCATCATCAGGGTGTACATGGTGACGCTGCCGGTGGTCACCACCTGCGGTCCTTCGATCTGTGCGTACAGCGGATTATAGTCCTCAGCCTGGGCGAAGGGGACCGCGCTTAGCAGGACCAACGCCGCCAGGATAACCATCAGCGCTTTCTTCGTGAGAACACCCCCTTCTGGATGCTAACGACCACCAGAACTGCCATCAGGGCTATGGACACCCCCAGCAGGATTATCGACCCGTCGCCGAGCCTAGGCGCGCTCTCGGATACGCCAGTCCCGGTCACGGATAGGCTACCGGACTGCAGCCCGACAAGGTCAGGCTGAACGTCCACAGCGGCACTGACCGCCGAATCGGTGTTGGACACCGCCACCAGCTGCACGGCGGCCGTGGGGCTCGGATTGGCCCTCAAGGGCACCATGGACACTTCGACCTCCGCGCTCTTGGTCGCGGAGACGGAGACGGCCAGCGAATCGACCAGGACGGTCTTGTTCACCAACTTGACCTCCCATCCCAGGTCCCGGAGGGCCTGCTGGTTGCCGATCACGACCGTGTAGGTGTCATCGATGTTGCCAGGGTTGGTCACTTTGACGGTGTGTATGTAGTCCGAACCGTCGGTCGAATCGGCGCCCTGGTATTCCATGCTCACCGCCCTTTCCGGGGCGATGACCGCGTCCAGGCTGGTCGAGGAAGTGGCCGAGGAATTGGTCACCGAGGTGGCCCTCACCGTGACGGCGGTATGCTTGACCAGCACCGTCGAGGACGGGGTGATCTGCACGGTGACCGTCTGGCTGTTCGATGAGCCGTAACCGATGGTGACCTCGGTCTGAGAGAACACCACCGTCCAGCCGGTGCCTGTCGAGGTCAGGCGGAAGGTGTCCTCCACATTGCCCTCGTTGACTATCCTAATGGTATAGGTGGCGGTCTCTCCGGCGTTCAGCGTGACCTTCTGGGCGGAGTCCCAGGTCACCGCCACGTCCTGTTCGGTCACCCTCTGCAGGTAGATGCCTTTGGTGGTGGCGTCGCTCAGGGAGACGGTCGTGGTGGCCTGATAGTCCACGCCCAGTCCGTTCTCCGTCAGTTCGGCCTCGGCGCTCAGGGAATAGGCGCCGCCGGGCAGATACAGCTCGTACGCGCCGTCGATGGAGCTGGTGATGCTCATCATCCCGTTGATGCTGACCTCGGCGCTGACGCCGCCGTTGTTTGCGAAGGTGACCCCGGCCAGCCGGAACGCCTCGACCAATACGATGTCGAAGGTCAGGTCGTCAGGGTCGGCCACGACAAGCTCGCCGAGGTAGGCCCTGGAGCCGTCCAGGTTGACCGCGTAGACGGTGTAGTTGCCCGGGGACAGCTCCACCGAGAAGCTGCCGGTGGCGTCGACCGTCAGGTCCGCCGCGGTGGCCGAGACGGCCTGGAATTCGATGTGGGCCATCTCTGGTGAACCGTCCGCCAGGACGTTCCCGCTCACCGTGGCGTTCTCGAAGGACATCACGGTGTTGAGGACCAGGTTCCGGTGGAAGTTGCTCAGGGTGAAGTCGATCTCCCCGGTGTACCTGACGAACCTCTGCTGAGAGGATATGGTCACGACGGTGGAGTGGTCCACTGATGCCGTGTAGGTGCCTTCAGGCAGGAGGACGCTGACCGTGCCGGACTCGGAAGTGCTGACGTTGTAATAAGCCCCCTCGAACCCGATGGAGACGATCACGCTCTCGAACCTCGTCCCGGACATCGCCGTCTGCATGATGGCCATGACGGCCGATTCGGCGGTGATGTTCAGTGAGGTCGGTCCGGTCACGTTGAACCGGGTGAGGTCGGCGTACCTCATGGTACCGTTGGTAACGGTCGCATACAGAGAGTAAGACCCTTCCTGCAGGTACACCGAATAGGTCTGGCCGGAGGTGATGTTGACCTTGTCCGGCCCATCGAAGATCAGGGAGGCAGCGCCGATGGGGCTGACCGCACCGCTGACCAGCATCCTGTCGACCGTCGCGATCTGCAGGGCCTCGGGGTCGCTGCCCACCAGCACCTCCAGGTCCAGGTCCGCTATCGATTGGAAGCGCACGTTCGCGTTGTCAGTGTCGTTCTGGTCCACGCGCACTATGTACTTACCAGGATAGAGCTTCGCTGTGAAGCTGCCATCGATGTTGGTCACGGCGGTCACGTTCATGGCCGGCCCGCTGACCGCTTCGAATATCACGGTGACGTCGGCCCGGGCCTCTGAGAGGCTGCCGGTGACCGTTCTCTCCAGGGCCACCATCTCCAGGTCGACGGTGGCGCTCTGGGACACCGACGGGAAGCTCTTTGTGATGCTCTCGTAACCGACCTTGGCCGCGATCATGGCGTAGGTTCTCCCGACCGGAAGAACGAAGGAGTACTGCCCGGTGGGACTGGTCCCTATGGTCAGTGAGCGACCGTCCTGATCGGCCATGGTGACCGCCACGCCGCCAGACGACTCGGCGGTCGAGGCCGCCCCGTTGCCGTCGGAATCGTACCAGGCCTTACCGTTGATCTTTATCGAGGCCTGAAGTTGGAAGGTGATCGATGACGCGGACGATATCTCCACATCACCCCAGAAGGCCCGGTTGCCGTCGGTGACGTAGGCGAAGTAGAGACCGGAAGGCAGCAACGCCCGGAACTTCCCCTCCGAGTTGGCCACCGCGGAGAGCTTGGCCCCTCCATCGCGGTCCTGCAGCACCACTTCCGCGCCGGATATGGAGTCCCCGGAATACTGGACCAGGCCGGACAATACCAGTCCGGCCTCCAGCACCAGGTCCATAGTTAGGCTGTCGGTGGCCGCGACCTTCTTCAGCAGCACGACCTCCTTGCCGCCCACGGTGGCGGTGGCGTAGAGCGAGACATCGCCCTTGGGGACCACGACCGAATACCTCCCGCGGGAGTCGGTGCGCACCCAGGTGTCCGCCAGGTCGCCGCTGACGCCCACCAAGGCGTTAGCCACGGCCTGGCCGTTATAGATGACCGCCCCGCTCAGGCGCATGGAGTTGTACAACACGAGGTCCAAGTTCAGGGATTCCTCTTCCTTCAGGGTCAGGTCCGCGTTCGGCACAGCGGTACCGTCGGGAACCTGGATGGTGTAATTGCCTGGAAGCAGTCCTTCGAACGAGAAGGCCCCGCTAGAATCGGACACCGTCTCGATGACCAGGCCACTGGACTGGTCCAGCAGGGAAATGGTGGTCAGACCGGCGGCGGTGCCGTCCTCCAGGGTGGCGTTGCCGCTGATCGACGCGGGCTCGACGTAAAGGTTCTGGTTGGACGGAGTGCCCATCTTCACCTGGACCTTGGTGGTCCCGAACACATGACCCTGATAGTTGACCCAGAGGGTACCGTTCATCGGGCTTATGCCCGGGATCTGGTAACCGTTGGCGGTGGACACCGCCTCGGCCCGGAAGCCGTTGGTGATGTTCTCGAAGACCACGGTCGCGCCGATCAGCGCCTCGTCGGTCGCGGCGGAATACCTGGCGTTGCCGTCGTTGTCCAGGAACACCTGTCCGGACAGGGAACCGGCCGAGACGACCACGTCCAGGTCGATCAGGTAGTCCAGCTGGTCGTCCTTGTCGATGTCGGCCTCCACCCGCATGGCCTGGTCATAGGTGATCTCCAGGGACTCGCTGTGCAGCTCGGTGCCGTACAGCAGGCGAGGGTCCAGGTCTCCGTAGGAGTATACCAGGGTGACGTCGCCGAAGGGGGCGATGATGCTGTAATGCCCATCCGAATCGGTCCTAACCACCTGATGGGGTATCCCGTACTCGTCCAGGACGGTCACCCAGATCCCGGCCATCGGCCGGTCGGCGTCGGTGGTCACGGTGCCCTCGATGATCGCTCCGTCATAGTACTGCAGGAAGGTGACTCCGGAGTACAGCCCGGTGGAGGAAAGGTCCACTGTGCCGATGAGCTCCCCGGCCTGGATCTTGCCGTACATGCTCGCGGCCTCTTCGTAAGACACCGCGCGCCAGGCGTCGGAGTGGTTGGCCACTTCCGAGCTGGGGAACGGATTGTAATAGGCGGTGCGGTACACCAGGCGGAAGTTGCTCATGTTCCAGCCCTGCATGGAGGGCAGGTTCTTCAGGCTCCCGGAGATCCCCGGGACACCCTGCTCGGACTCCCCGACATCGTTGGGACCGTAGCCCATGAACGCCCTGTACAGCATGGTGTCGTAGAAGGCGTCGGTGTACTCCACCTCGTAGTCGACGATGTAATCATCGGAGGTGACCTCGTCCAACGGGATCTGGTTCCCGAAATAGTCCACCGCGTAGATGGTGTAGTAGTCATAGGGCAGGTTCCGGTCATCCACCCGCTGGTCGGACAGCTTGGCCGGGGCGTAGAATATGTTGTAGGAGGTCCCGGAGAACGGGAACAGGCGGCTGTCCACGGACACGTAGCCGATGTCGTTCCCGGTGATCTCCCGCACCTCGTTGTAAAGCGAGACCAACTGGTCCTTGCCCAGGTCGGTCAGCACCTGCCTGGCCGCCACGTACTTGGCGTTGGCGGCGCTGAGGTCGTCGTCCAGGTTCCCATAGACCTGGGGATTGTTCTTGACCTCGTCCACGTAGTTGGACGGGTTGATCATGATGTCCTTGAACCGCACGGTGTCCACTCCGTAGGCGGACATCGTGTCCAGGGCGGCGTTGCCTTCGGCGGTCCCCTGGATTATGTCCTTCTCCACGCAGCGCACGATGAACAGGGCTATCGCCCCATCCTCGGTCTGGGTCATCAGGAAGGTCCCGGCGAACGGGTAACCGTTCTGGAAGTTGTCGGCCACCGCCGGATGTCCTCCTTCCTGGATGGCCTCGAACCCGTAGTCCCACCAGGACACGAAGGCCGGTCGGTCCAGGACCGCAGCGGTCTGATCGTCCTGGGCGGAGAACCATTTCCAGGCCACCGGCCAATACTCGTTGGGCAGCGTGAGCCCATAGCTGAAGGCGCCGAGGTACCAATAGCTGCCGTTCTCCAGGTCGTAATCGTCCGGCCTAAGGAGGTCGGGCATGGATTGGTATATCTGCGCGTCGTAGTCGGTCTTGGTCACCGAGGGGATGCCGGCGTCGAGGGCGTACCAGGCGTTGGGCAGTAGGACCATCATGATGATGAAGATCGTTCCCAGGACGTGCCTTATCTTGACCGAGCTCCTCAAGGTCTTCCAGAGCCCGCCGTGGTCCACCGAGAGATTTCTGATCATCTCGTCGTACTTCAGCCGGTCGATTATCAGGCCGAGTATCCAGCCGGCCGAGATGGCGAAGACCGGGGAGGCGTTGAACACGAACCTGCCGGCGGACGACGCCATGTAGATGGCGACCCCCAGCCAGACCACTATGAAGATGAAGTAGGCGCTGAGGTTCTTGGGTATCTTCACCGCGGCGTAGCCGACCCCTATCAGGGCGAGCCAGAAGGTGACCATCCCGAACGACATGGCCAGCGAGGAGAATATCGGGGCCTGGGCCTCGGAGATGGTGTCATACAGCTTGCTCTTGACCAGGTAACCCTGCCCGGACATGATGGTGGCCAGCAGGTCAGGGTTGAACAGGTACAGTACCCCGGCCCCGACCAGGGCGATCAAGGATATCGAGGGTATGACCAGGGTCCAGGGATAGTCGCGGGTGACCACGAACATGAGACCGCCGATCAAGCCCACCAGGTAAAGCATCAACGGCACGTCGAACCAGGTCTTCCAGATCCCCATCATCAGGTACACCGGAAGCATCATCAGGAGCGCGACGCCCAGGAACACGGCTATGGTGAACCACACGCCCATGGAGTCGGCGTTCCTGAACCGGTCCACCAGGACCTGCACCAGGAAATAGACCAGGACGATGATCATGATGTACGGGAACCCGGTCCAGATCATTCCGATGGCCGAGACGCAGATCCCACCCAGGGCCGCGTAAATCATCGAGACCTGATTGGTGCCGAAATAGGTTCTCAACCCGGTCCTGACGGTCTTGAGGTCCTTCCAGCTGGACACCCACTTCGAGCCGTTCACGGTCTGGAGCGAGCGCAGCAGGAAATAGAGAGCGAAAACCATGAAGAACAGGACCATCGAGTCGTGGTCAGCGTTGGAAAGCACGCTGCGCTCGATGTGCCCGGGCATTATGGCGAATATGAAGGCGGCAAGTATGCCGGCCTTCCTGCCGAAGGCGGCCTTGCCTATCATGAACACGGGTATGACCGTCAAGGCCCCCCAGACCGCGGTGGAGAACACCAGGGACAGACCGACGCTGTCGGTGATGGCCATCCCGGTCAGGGAGGTGATGAGCATTCCGAACACCGCCACTGACCAGTCATACAGCGGCGGGCGAGGGTTCATCATGCCGTTCGGGTAGTTCAGCATGTCATCGAACAGGAGCTGGTCCCCAGTCGCAACCACGTGATCGATGACCCTCATGTGATAGTAAGAGTCAGAGCCGCCTGATACCAGGTAGCCGTTGTCCACCGAGGTGGAATATCCGAAGTAGCTCCTGACGAACAAGGCCAGGAACACCATCATTGCCAATAACAGCACGGTCTGCCAATTTCTTCCGATCCAAGAATCCTTGAGGTTCCGAGAGAAATTGGACAACGAAAGAGAGCGCTGCTTGTCAGTAGGTTGACTGGACCCCTCCTGCTTCGTTGCCATTAGTTAGTCTCCTCTGGGGTGATTAGCAACTGATAACGCACCCCGTATAAATACGTTGGTTCGACCCTGGCCAGTAAAATCAGACATCTGGCTAACCTTGCCCGAACCGATATTTCGCCTCATCGGGAACGCGCGGCCTTGGCCTCGCTCACCACCTGCAGGGCGGCGGAGCGGGGGTCCTCCGCCCCGTAGATGCTTCGCCCCACGATGACGTAGTCCGCTCCTTTTTCCAGGGTCGCCGAGGTGCTGCCGCCTTGCGCGCCCACTCCCGGGGACAGTATCAGCAGGTCTCCCACGATCTTGCGGAGGACGGCCACCCTCTCCGGGCGGGTGGCCGGGGCGATTATGCCGGCCGCGCCGCAATCCACGGCCATCTTCGCCAGGGACTCGGCGGCGGGGGCGGTGTACTCCGCTCCGCCGGGGTGGGACATCTCGGTGACCACGAAGATCCTGCCACCGTCAGCGGCCTCCACGGCCGCTCTCACCGAATCGCTCCCGGTGAACCCATGGACTATGACCCCCTCGGCGCCGCGCTGCACCGCCTGCGATACGATGAGGGAGACGGTGTTCGGTATGTCGGCCACCTTGAAGTCGCAGATGACCGGGGCCATCTTGGACAGCCGGGTGATGGTCTCCGGGGAGGTCGCCAGCACCAATGGCCAGTTGATCTTGATGGCGTCCACCAGGTCGTGGACCTGTTCCGCCACCTTGAACGCCCTCTCCGGCCGGACCTCGTCCAGCGCCAGAATGACCCTGCTCTCCTTCCTCATGTTATCGTCAATGCCAACGTTCCTCGCTGATTTAGGATTTGCCATGGGCAAGCGTTAAGTCCGCCCTTGCCTGTAGAGGTGCCATGCACCCCATCCCCATGGAATCGTCGTCCTGCTACACCAAGCGCCTGCCGCGCGGCTGCCGGCTGTGCCGCAAGGGGGCCAAGATGGTGCTCCTGGTCACCGGGAGGTGCGGAGAGTCGTGTTATTACTGCCCCCTTTCGGAGGCGAAGAAGGGGAAGGACGTGGTCTACGCCAACGAGCTTCTGGTGAGAGAAGATGATGATATCGTCAGGGAGGCGGAGGCCATCGGCGCCCGCGGCACGGGCATAACCGGCGGCGACCCGCTGCTGGTGATGGACCGGACGGTCCGCTACGTCCGTCTGCTGAAGGAGCGCTTCGGGCCGGGACATCATATCCACCTCTACACGGCGACGGTGGACCGGGAAAAGTTCCTGACGCTCCAGGAGGCCGGCCTGGACGAGCTGAGGCTGCACCCCCCGATCGAACGCTGGGGCAGGCTGGAGGAGCTGGGGATCGGCGAGGCCGTGAAAGGCCTGGACATGAAGGTGGGCTTCGAGGTGCCGGCGATACCCGGAGAGCTGGATGGCCTGTTGTCCATATGCCGTCACGCCGGCGACATCGGGCTCGATTTCGTGAACCTGAACGAACTGGAGGTGTCCGAGACCAACTGCCAGGCGCTGCTTGGCAGGAACTTCCACGTGCGTTCCGACGTATCGAGCGCCATGCAGGGCAGCATGGAGACCTCCTGGCAGGTGATGGAGGAGGCCGGGGACATCGTTCCGGTGCACTTCTGCTCATCGAGCTTCAAGGACCAGGTGCAGCTGCGCGAACGGCTGAAGAGGAGGGCCAAGCGGGTGGCCAGGCCAATGGACCTGATCACCGCGGAGGGCATGGTGCTTCTTGGAGTGATAGAGGCCGATGATCTCCAGGGGGCCGTCCGTTCGTTGAAGGAACAGGACGTACCGCCTGAGCTCTTCAAGTTAGATGAAAAGAGGAAGAGGTTGGAGGTGGCCTCCTGGGTGCTGGAGGACCTTGCCGGCGTCCTGCCGTTCCGCTGCTATCTGGTCGAGGAGTACCCGACCGCGGACCGGCTGGAGGTCGAGCGGCAGCCGTTGAACTAGGCCACCGAGATGCTCTGCACGTTGTGGTGGCGGTTGACCAGGTCCCGGGCTATCTTCAGGTTCTTGCCGTTCTTTCCGATAGCGCGCCCCTTCACGGCCGGATCGACCGTGACGGTGGCGTGAACGATGTTGCCGCGGGTCTCGATCTCCACCTTCTCCGGCCCGTAGTTGTAGAAAACGTTCTTGATGAACGTCTCCGCGTCGTCGGAGAACTCCACGACCTGGATGTTCTTGCCGGTGGTGTTCTTGAGCTTGATCACGTTCTCGCCCGCCTTGCCCACCGCGCGGTTGGCCTGGCCTGGGTCTACGACGTAGACAAGCTTCTCCTCGGTCTCCATGCAATCGCGGACCCTGGCCTTGGTGATCTTCTCGAAAAGGCTGATGTAGCGCAGGGTCTCCTCGGTAAAGGTGATCTCAGCGGTCATGTTCAGCCCAGCGAAAGGATGTTGGACGCTCCCTTGTCGATCACGGCAATGGAGGATACCGAGAAAGGCTTTCCGCACAGGGCGCCGAGCTCCATGTTGTTGCCCTCGAACTGGTACACCGGCACGCCGTGGTCCTTGGAGACCAGGTATCCGCTGGGGCAGTTCTTGGCCACGATAACGAGCTTGGCCTCCCCGTTCCTAACCGTCTTTTCCGTCTGCTCTACGCCGAAGACCACCTTTCCGGTGGTCATGGCGGACTTTAAGGCTCTTCCCAGATCGATCATTCAGATGCCCCCTTCTTAACAGGTGCGTACACTAGATTTACGGCCCCGGTCCCGAGTGTAACCGGCTGCCCGACTATAATGTTTTCTGCCACGCCGTCCAGGTGGTCCTCCTCCCCGGTCATGGCCGCGGTGAGCAGGTGGGCGGCGGTTATTTCGAAGGCCGCCCTGGCCAGCACCGACGATTTCCTTCCCGATATGCCGTGCCGGCCGATGGCCTTGACGTCACCGTCAGCGGTCATCAGGTCCGCCACCAGCATGATGTGGCGTATGTCCACGGACAGACCCTGTTCGTCCAGGGTGCGGGACGCCTCCTCGATGATGGAGTTCCTCGCCGCCTCCACGCCCAGCACCTCATTGACCTCCTGTATGGAGTTGGTGTAGGCCCGGGTGTGGTCCAGTCCGTCGATCTTCAGCACTTCCCGCAGATTGCTGCCCTCGGTGAATATGACCCACTGGTCATCCTTCTTCTTGAGCAGGGCGCGGGTGATGCCCTCCACTCCCTTGACCTTGGCCGCCTTGACCAGGTCCAGGGCCTTCTGCAGGCTCTTGAAGGAAGGCTCCTTGGGCTCCAGGCAAAGGTATCCGATGCCGGCCTCCCCGGCCAGCTCGACCTTCGGCGGTAACGACTCGCGGGCCACCTCGTCCACCACCACGATGCCCCGGAGCCGGGAGACCTTCTCCCGGATCAGGTCGATGGGGGTGGGCTGGCCCCGGGCGGGGTTCCCGTCCGCGTCCAAGAGGCCTTTCTGCAGGCACTTGCGCGCGTCCGGCACTATGAACAGGCGCATGTTATGCAGATCGGTCTCGATGTCCGCCAGGTCCAGCACGGTGGTTATCTCGATGTTGGAGGCTATGGACTTGACGGTGTCCATGTCATTGGACAGCTCCTTGTTGACGTACAAGGTCATCATCGGGGTGCTCGGGATCCGCCTGGCATCCACGATCTCGATGAGACGCGGCAATCCCAAGGTGACGTTGATCTCGGCCACACCGGCGTAGTGGAAGGTACGCATGGTCATCTGCGTGCCTGGTTCACCGATGCTCTGCGCGGCCAGGATCCCAGCGCTCTCGTTGGGGTCCATCAGGTGGTCCAGGTACTTCTGGTTGGCCACCTTGAGGATCTTGACCATGTTCTCCTTGCTGATGTCATTGCCTTCCAGGCGGTGGGCGATGTTCAATATCACCCGCCGGGGCAGCTGCAGCTTGAGGTCCTCGCACTTCTTGAACAGCTGGTCCTCGAAGGCCGAGTACTTCTTGCTCTTGTCAGGTATCTCGTAGACCACCGGCGCGGCCGGCTCGGGCTGCTTCTTCTCCGCCTTGCGGCGGGAGGCGGTCTTGGCCTTGGCCGGGGCCCGGGTGGCCTTCTCCTTCTTGCCCAGCTTGGTCAGGAGCTCCTCGGCGGCCTCCTTGTCCAGACCGATGTCCACCAGGTCGGAGACGGACGCCTTGACCAGATCGGTCTGGTTGGTGTACTTCTCCTTGACGATGTCGATGGTGTCCGCAGGGACCCCTTTCTTTTCCAGCGCGTTGATGAAATCCTTCTGGGCCATCACTCATCACCTCCGCCCTCGTACTCGGTCTCCTCTTGCTCCTCGTCCTCTTCCGTGGTGGCCTCCATGAGGTCCTTCTCCACGGTGGCGTAGGGGCTTATCTTGCGCTCGTCCGCCCTTGACAGCAGGTCGGCGTAATGCTCGCCGAGCACGTCGCGCAGGACGTCGTCCAGGTCTATGGCCTCGCTCTGCACGCTGCGGGTCGGGTCGATGCCGTCCTCGCCGTAATGGAACTGGATGATGCTGTCCGCGGTGTTGCGCACCGTTCCGTCCTGCTTCAGCTTGAGGTCCTCCAGGGCATTGATCAACCGCCGCTGCATGTAACCCGAACGGGACGTACGCACGGCGGTATCGACCAGACCTTCACGGCCACCCATGGAGTGGAAGAAGAACTCGGTGGGGGTCAGACCGCTCTTGTAGGAGTTCTTGACGAAGCCCTTCGCCTGCGCTCCCAGGTCTCCCTGCTTGAAATGGGGCAGGGTCCGGTTCCAGTATCCCCTGGACAGACGTTCGCCACGAACGGCCTGCTGCCCGATGCAGCCGGCCATCTGAGAGAGGTTCAGCATGGAACCGCGGGCGCCGGACTTGGCCATCTGCACTGCGGCGTTGTTCAGACCGAGGTGCTTGCCGGCTATGCGTCCAGCTTCATCCCTGGCCTCACCCAGCTTCTTCATCGCCTCCACCTCCAGCGTCTCCTCGAGGGAACGTCCGGGCATCTGGTCCAGGGTCCCGTCGCGATAGGACGCTACCAGCTGGTCGACCTCCTGGAAGGTGTTGTTGATCTTGTCGTCGATCTGGCGCTTGGCCTCTTCCGGGATGTCCTCGTCGTCGATCCCGGTGGAGAAGCCGCGCACCATGATGGACCCGATGGCCAATCTGGTGACGTCGTCCAGGAACTCTCGGGCGCGGTCCGCACCGTAGTCCCTGGCGATCTTGTCCAGGATCTTTCCGCCGCCGGAACCGATGGCGTTGTCATCGATGGTGCCCATGAGCACCTTGCCGTCGCGGATCTTGACGTAGGCGTCGTACTGGCACCCTTCCTTCTCGCACTTCTGGCACTTCATGCAGATGTGCGATTTGAACTGGGTGTTGAAGTCCTTCGGCAGAATGGTGGAGAACAGGTCCTTGCCGGTCCAGTATTCCCGACCTCCCTCGACGATCGGCTCGGGCAGCTTGTTCTCGCCCATCTTGGACACGATGAACAGGGTCTGCGCCTTGTCGAAGCGGGGGTTCTTGTAGGTCAGCTGGAACACGCCGGTGATGTGGTCGTGTATGGCTCCGATGATCGGTCCACCGAAACGGGGCGAGAGGATGTGCTCCTGCACCTTCATCAGGATGTGCGCCTCCGCGCGGGCCTCCTCGCTCTGCAGCACGTGCAGGTTCATCTCGTCCCCGTCGAAGTCAGCGTTGTACGGAGGGCAGACGCACAGGTTCAGCCGGAAGGTCTTGCCAGGCATGACCTTCACCACGTGGGCCATCATGGACATGCGGTGCAGGGAGGGCTGCCTGTTGAACAGCACCACATCGCCGTCCATGAGGTGCCTCTCCACCTTGTAGCCGATCTCCAGTCCTTCCGCCACCGTCTCCGCGTTCTTGTCGGTGACGCGTATCCTACGGCCATCGCCGCGGATGATGTAGTTGACCCCGGGGGCGTACACGGCGCCCGCGGGCTCGGGGCCGCGCTTGACCATGTTCCGCAGAACTTCCAGGTTGTCCTTGGTTACCATGACCGGCACGGTCAGCTCGCGGGCGGCGAACGTGGGAACGCCGACCTGGTTGATGGACAGCCAGGGGTCGGGGGAGACCACCGTACGGGCGGAGAAGTTCACGCGCTTTCCGGACAGGTTGGAACGGAAGCGTCCCTCCTTTCCCTTCAGCCTCTGCACCAGGGTCTTCAGCGGGCGTCCGCTCCTGTGCCTGGCCGGCGGGATGCCGGAGGTCTGGTTATCATAATAGGTGGTGACGTGGTACTGCAGCAGCTCCCAGAGGTCCTCCACGATGAGCTGGGGTGCGCCCGCGTCCCGGTTCTCCCGCAGCCTCTGGTTGATGCGCAATACGTCCACAAGCTTGTGGGTCAGGTCGTCCTCGGACCGGTCTCCGGACTCCAGGGTGATGGACGGACGAACGGTCACCGGGGGGACCGGTAACGCGGTCAGCACCATCCATTCCGGGCGGCAGGCGTTGGGGTCGATGCCCAACGGGACCAGGTCCGCGTCGGGTATGCGCTCCAGCCTCTCACGCACTTCCTTGGGGGTGAGCTTGTGACCGTCCTCCCTGAAGGTGGTCGGCTTGTCGAGGGTGATCTTCAGCTGCTCGACACCGCAGTGCGGGCAGACCTCCTTGGTGGCCTTCTCTGCCGCCGCCTTGGCGGTCTCCTTGGCGAACTCGCGCAGGTCGATGGCGTCGCTGCCCAGCTCCTCCATGGTGTCCAGGCGGGCCTGGTACTCCTTTACGTCCTCCTCGGTCAGGACCAGGCGCCCGCATGATTTGCAGGTCGCCTGCAGGAGCTTCTTGATCTCCTTGACGTAACCGACATGGATGACCGGCATGGCCAGGTCGATGTTGCCGAAGTGCCCGGGGCACTCGTCCACCTTGTGCCCACAGGTCTTGCACATCAGACCCGGCTCGATGACCCCCAGGTGGGTGTCCATTAGGCCTTGGTCGATGGGGAAGCCGTCGTCGTTGTAGGTGTCGGCGGTGATGATCTTGATGGCCGACATCTTGCGGATCTCGTCCGGCGACAGGCAGGCGAACCGGATGGACCCGATCCTCTTGGAAACTCCTGACATCATCTCAAATCCTCCAGTTGTAAGCGCATGGCGACCCCAAGCGAGAGCAGCTCGTCAAGCAGCAGCTTGAAGGCGTACGAGGTCTGGATCATGTGCACGTTGGTGTTGTTGCCGCAGACCGGGCAGCGCAGGGAGCCCCTCTTGTCCAGGATGGCGATGTGCCCGCAGTTGGGGTTCCCGCACACCCATTGGAAGGTTCCGTCCGATTCGTCCAGCAGGCGGTCCTTGATGACCATCGCGGCGCCGTGACCGATCAGGCAGTCCCTCTCCATCTCACCGAACCTCAGACCGCCCTGGCGGGACCTTCCCTCTGTGGGCTGCCTGGTGAGTATCTGCACCGGGCCACGAGACCGCACGTGCATCTTGCCGGACACCATGTGGTGCAGCTTCTGATAGTAGATGACGCCGATGAACACGTCGGCCTGGATCATGCGCCCGGTGAGACCGTCGTACATGACCTCGCGGCCGGTCTTCTGGAAACCGGCGTCGACCAACGATTGGCGCAGGGCGTCCTCGCGCTCCCCGCTGAAGGCCGTTCCGTCAACATGCCTTCCCTCCAGGGAGCCGACCTTGCCGCCGATCATCTCCAGCACGTGGGCCACGGTCATACGGGAAGGTATGGCGTGGGGGTTGATGACCAGGTCGGGGATGACCCCGTCGGCGGTGAAGGGCATGTCCGAGGATGGAACGAGCAATCCGACCACTCCCTTCTGCCCGTGCCTGGAGGCGAACTTGTCCCCCAGCTCCGGTATCCTCTCGTCGCGGACCTTGACCTTCACCAGGCGGGAGCCGTTCTCCGACTCGGTGAGCATGACGCTGTCCACCCAGCCGGTCTCCCCGGCGCGGACGGTGATGGAGGTCTCGCGCCTCTTGTGGCCCGATAGGAAGTTTGCTTCCTCCTCCTCCACGAAACGGGGCGGGGAAGTCTTGCCGACCAGGACGTGCCCGCCGGAGACCGGGGTCTCCGGGGAGATCAGACCATCCTCCTCGGACAGGTTGTTGTAGGCCGAGTCGGTCCTGGCCCCGCGAACGTCCGGGGACGGGATCTCAAAGTGGTCCTCCTGCCCTCCGGGGTAGCGGCGTTCCTCCGTGCGGTACGTCCGCATGAAGGTGGAACGTCCCAGGCCGCGCTGCACGCTGCTCTGGTTGAGGATGAGCGCGTCTTCCATGTTGTAGCCGTGGTAGGATAGTACGGCGACAACGAAGTTCTGCCCGGCCGGGCGCTGGTTGAAGGCCACGAAGTCCATGAACTTGGTCTGGACCATCGGCTTCTGCGGATAGTGCAGGATGTGCCCGCGGGTGTCCGGGCGCTTGCGGTAGTTGCTGGAAGCCAGACCGAGCGATTGCTTGGCCATGCCCGCTCCCATGGTGACACGCGGGGACGAGTTGTGCTCGGGGTAGGGAACCATTCCCGCGCAAACTCCCAGGATGACCATGGGGTCGACCTCCATGTGGGTGTGCGTCTTGTCGAAAAGGTAATCGACCTTGGTGGTCCCGCCGCAGTGCCGGCACTTCAGCTCGGCCATCTTATCCGTGGTCCCTGGGTTCATCCAGTCCATGTCCAGCGGGGATATGTCGCGGTCGCAGTTGCCGCACCTCAGGGGAACCTCGTAAGGTTCCACGGAGATGAAGGTGTCCTCCTCCTCCTCGGCGTCTATCCACTCCAGAACGCCCTCGCGCACCAGGTCGGACCAGCGCATCTTGCCGGCCCGGATGTCCTCCAGGTGCTTGCGGGTGATCATCAGGCGGCCGTCCCTCAGGACCAGCAGCGCCCGGCGGAGACGTCCTTCATCGCAGTTGATGATGACCTCGTCCATCTCCTCATCGTAGCGGATGTTGATCTCGTCGGAGAGAAGTCCAGTGCGGCGGCGGTTCCTCATCTGGTTGACCAGTTCCAGGGCGTGGTCGTGCACGCCCTTCAAATCCCCGTTGACATAGACGCGGGTGCCGGCCATCTGCTGGCCCCTGACCTCGTGTATGCCCAGGTCCTTGAGCAAAAAGGTGACGTCCTCCTCGCGGAAGCCCTCGGAGACGTTGATGATCAGGGCGGCGTTCTTGACCAGGCCGCAGTTCTGACCTTCCGGCGTTTCATTAGGGCACAGCCGACCCCACTGGGTAGGGTGCAGGTCACGTGCTTCGAAGTGAGGCTGGCTTCTGGTGAGCGAGGAAGTTACCCTCCTCAGGTGGGAGATGGTGCTCATGTTGGAGGTGCGGTCCAGCAGCTGGCTGACGCCGGCGCGCCCGCCCACCCAGTTTCCCGTGGCCAACGCGTGCAGCAAACGGTGGGACATGAGGTCCGGCCGGATGGCGCTGGCGATGCGCAGATCCTTCTTTCTGGCGTAGGAGCGTTCGAGCTGGTACTTCAGGTCCTTGACCAGGTTGGTGAAGGCCACCCGGAACAGGTCCTCCATGAGATCGCCGGAGAGCTTCAGGCGCTTGTTGGCGTAGTGGTCCTTGTCGTCCTCCTTGCGCTTGCCCAAGGAAAGTTCGAGAACGGACCTGGCTATCCTCCCCAGGAAGATGGCCTTCTTCATGCGGTCCTCCTTGACGTCGCCCAGATGGGGCAGCAGGGAGCGGTCGATGATGGACTCCACCTTCTTGACCCTATACTCCTTGGCCTGGCCAGTGGCGAACTTCTTCTCCAGGTAGGTCAGGGCGTGCTCGGTGGTGAAGATGCCGTTCGGCCCGTAGAGCTTGGCGTCCTGGATCTCCTCCAAGTTAGCGTAAACGATGTTGGCCATCTCCGGGGCGGAGACGATGGCCTCGTAGATCTGCTCGTCGTCCTCCATCCCCAACGCTTTCATCAAAGCGACCAGCGGGATCTGTCCAGAGGCCGCGGGAACGGTGACCATGAGCATGCCGTCGCGCTTCTTTTCTACCAGCGTCAAAGCGCGGTGGCCTTCCTTCTGCGAGAACACCTTGGCCACTTCCATGGCGGTGCCGTACCTCTCGCTGAGCTCGACCATGACCCGGTTCGGGGCGAGGTCCTCCAAGGTGATGAGCACCCTCTCCGTCCCGCCGATGATGAAGTAACCGCCGGCGTCCATGGGGTCCTCGCTCTTCTTCATGAGCTCGGAGTTGTACTGCTCGTCGGTCAGGTCGTACTCCTTCTCCATGTTCTCCTTGTAGATGTTGCACTTCCGGGACTTGACCATGATCGGAAGGTCGCCGATCAGGACATCCTTCTCCTCCCGTTCGATGCCATCCTCGATGATCGTGAAGTCCAGATGCATGGGGGCCACATAGTTCAGGTTCCTGAGCCTGGCCTCCATGGGGGTGATGTTGTGCACGTAACCGTTGGCCTCGCGGACCATGGGCTCGCCGATCTTCAGGGTCGGCGGCAGGTGCTGGTCTACCTGGCCGGTCTTGTCGTCCCGCCGGCGTCCGACGCGGATCTGGATGATGCGGCCGTTGGTCTTCTCCGGGTCCAGCGTGATCATTCCCCGCTCGGGGTCCTCGGCGGACACCCTCACGTTGTCGACGATCTTCTGCATCCTGCTGTTGGGGTTGCTCTGGGATGACAGGAAGTCGTTGAAGCTGGCTATGTGATGGTTGACTATGCTGCTCTCTTTAAAGTAGAGTTCGACGAGGTCCCTCAATAAGTTCACCCTCTTATGACGAGGCGGTAGACTTCCGCCGTCTCGGACGTCTGGCTGTCCCTGATGATCCTGACGACGCTCTTCTCAGGGATGTCCCTGTTCATGGCCGCCTTGAGCGTCTTGATCGCCGCGTCGCTGTCCTTTATCTTGGGCAGCTGGTCGCGGGTTATCTTGAGCCGCTTGAGGACCTTGTCGGTCTCCTCATCGGTCAAAAGCTCGTGTACTGGCACCATCTTGTGCTTTAATACGTTAAATGGTACGGAATCCTCCAAACGAATCACCTCATACCATGCAGAAACCGGGGCGTTCCTCCACTAAGTATTGGCTTTATAAAAACGATTCGGGAATCGGGTTTGGATACTTCGGTCTGCATATTTGTTTCACCTACCCAAGCGGGCCCGCGGGGATTTCCGCATACACGGAAGTACCGCGTACCATTCGAACCCCGGACCACCTGGTTAAAAGCCAGATGCTCTCTCTAGGGACCCTTCGTCTCCGAAGGTCCTACCTAGCTGAGCTACGGGCCCATTGGTAAGTAAGTGCCGGCGTGTGAACGGGAGAGTAAATCCTTGTTCTATTTAACATTTCCCATCCACCAAGGAACATTAGCCCTGTTGGCACGCCGATCAACATGGACCCGCCGGATGTTCCTGCCGTTTTCAGGGTATTGAAAGCAATGTATAAGAACATGTGCCGGGAGAATTATTATTCTGATTCATTAAATATAAGATCCTGTCCACGCACACGATATAATCACAATAATATCCAAAAAGTGGACCCAGAAGCGGAGAATGGCCGAGGTGCCGGCCAATCACGTTTTTATATGAGGACTATAATCACGCACAAAGCGATGTCCTATGGAGAATGAAAAGATCTGCAACTCATGCGGGGTTCGGCTGGTGGGCAATGGCATCACCTTCTTCAAGTGCCCGATCTGCGGCGCTGAGGAGATCGGACGCTGCGCCAAGTGCCGGGACCAGAGCGTAAAGTACGAATGCAAGAAGTGCGGCTTCATCGGCCCGTAAGGTGGTTTGAATGGGAACCGTCGCCGCCACCTACGCATTGATGCCCGAGGACACCGATTTCGACTTCCAGGCCCTCATAGCCAAGCTGCCAACGCTGGTGCCGGCGAACGTCAAGGTGGCCAAGGCCGAGATCAAGCCACTGGCCTTCGGCCTGAAGAAGCTGGAGGCCGCCTTCGTCATGGAGGACGCCCCCGGTCTGGTGGACCAGTTGGAAGAGGCCCTCCGCGGAGTGCCCGGTATCCAGAACGTAGAGACCGAGCAGGTCAGCCTGCTCTGAAATCACCTTAAAGGCCTACCAAGGCCATCCCTTTCCTGTTTTAGGCGGAGTCACCGTGCCTGAGGTTGTCATCTTCGACGGCTACATCGACGAGCCGGGGTCCCTGGGAGTTCCCCCTTACATACATCCCCTGCCGAGGGCGGTCTTCGGAGCGGTGCGGGATGCCGGGGGAACGCCTCAGTACATCACCGTGGACCAGTGGAGGAATGGCAGGAAGATCCCTCCCTCGGACCTGCTGGTCGTCCTTTCGGGGATGTCCGTTCCCGGTAGGTATCTCCGGGGGATGCCGGCCTCGCGGCGGGAACTTCTGCAGCTGCTCGAAGGATGCCGGGGGGAGACCGTTCTCGGAGGACCGGCGGCCCTGGACCCGGTCCTTAAGGAAAGGTTCCATCATCCCCATTACCTGGACGCCGCCGCGGCCGTCCGCGACCTCATGGACAAGGGAAAGGCCAAGGACCGCTGGCGCTCGAGCGACGAATGGGACCGCTGGATGCTGCTGGGGGCTGATTGCGTCCTATCGCACCCGGACCACCCTCAACCGCTGACCGCGGAGCTGGAGACCTATCGCGGCTGTGTGCGTTACGTCAACGGCGGCTGCTCCTTCTGCGTCGAGCCGCTGAAAGGCCGGCCGGTCTTCCGGGAGCCCCAGGCGATCGTGGCGGAGGCCCGCGCCCTTCGGGATAGAGGGGTGGTCAACTTCCGCCTGGGATCGCAGACCTGCATAATATCATACAAGGCGGAACTGGACGGCACCGACTGCCCCCGGCCGAACCCTGATGCTTTGGAGTCCCTGCTCTCCGGCATGTCCTCGCTGTCACCGAACGTCCTGCACGTGGACAACGCCAACCCCGCGGTGATGGCCCGTCACCCCGAGGAGGCGGAGAGTATATTGGCGTCGCTGGCGCGGCACTGCACCTCCGGAAACGTCCTGGCCTTGGGGATGGAGACGGCCGACCCGGAGGTCGGTAGGTTGAACAACCTCAACGCCACCCCGGAGGAGGTGCTCTGGTCGGTCCGGGCCATAAACCGGGTCGGGGCAGGGCGGGGCGAAAGCGGTCTTCCCTGCCTCCTGCCAGGGATAAACGTACTGGTGGGGCTGGAGGGAGAGAGACGGGAGACCCTGGAGATCAACTACCGTTTCCTCAAGGGAATATTGGACGAGGGGCTGCTCCTGCGTCGAATAAACATCCGCCAGGTCATGCCGGTGCGGAGGGAGTTCCCGCCGACGGTGAGCCATTCCGAGTTCCTGCGTTTCAAGGACCGGATAAGGCAGGAGATCGACCGGCCCTTGCTGGAAAGATTGGTGCCGGTGGGAACGGTGCTGCGTTCCGTCTACACCGAGATGCGCGAGGGCAAGGTCACCTTCGGAAGGCAGATCGGAACGTATCCGTTGCTGATCGGAATACCTCACCCAGTGGAGCTGGAAAGGTTCTACGATGTGGCGGTGGTCGGGCACGGCTTCCGGAGCATCAGCGCGGTGGAGCATCCCCTGAACGTCAACGGCTGCCACATCACCGCCCTGGAGGCGCTGCCCGGCCTGGGCAGGAAGAGGGCCATCCGTCTGTTCCGGGCCCGTCCGCTGGAAGGCCGTGATGATCTCAGGAACGCCTTGGACGACCCCAAGGTGGCCGACCTCGTGCTTCCATTCCTGAGCTTCGAACGTCCCGAACACTAATTATCGGACAAGCGGATGCGGTGTTGCCGATGGAGTTCCGTGACCTAGCCCTGTATCCTTTCCTGAGGGAAGCCACCCAGTTCGTCAAGGAGCGACAGCTGGGTCTGGACGACCTGATCGGCCACACCATGACCGCCGAGGCCAGGAGAAGAGGGAAGGCCAGAGTGCTCACCGCCCTGAGCGATCTGAGCGTGCCGAACAACCCGGTCACCTCCGAGGAACTGGCGGTGCAGGAGATACTCAGCTATCCCTACGCCCGTATCCTGGTATCATGCACGGGCGACGAGGCGCTGGTACGCCGCTACGCCCTGGCCGAGGCCAAGACGTTCAATGAACGGCTGAGGAAGGAGGATGTGGCGACCATAATCGCCCTGGCCGGAGAGCTGGAGGTGGAGGCGTCGCTGGAGGACGGCACCCTGCGCATGCACTTCACCGATTTTCTCAGTTACACCTCGGGACTGCGCGGGCCGGAATGGAAGCTGGTCAACCAGGACCTGCGCGGTGGTTTCGTGCTCCTGGAGAAGAACAAGTTCGTCCGGGTGCTGGAGCAGGCCCTGGACGAGAAGATCGAGGACGAGCTCCCGCTGCCGGTGAACGACGAACTGCTTGTAGCGGTCCGAACCGACCTTGAGGAGGTCATAATCGCCCTTGAGGCATACAAGGAGAAGTACCGGGACGAGGGCTTCGGAGAAGTGAGCATACTGAAGTTCCCGCCCTGCATGAAGAAGCTGGTGGCCATGGCCCAAGCGGGGCAGAACATGCCCCACGCCGGACGTTTCGCCTTGGCCAGCTTCCTGAGCTTCATCGGCATGCCGGTGGACGACATCATCAAGCTGTTCTGCTCGTCCCCGGACTTCGATCAATCGAAGACGGCCTATCAGGTGCGCCATATCACCGGTGACGGATACGGAAAAAGGTATACCCCGCCAGAATGCGCCACCATGCGCACCAACGGCATCTGCTTCGAACCGGACGAGCTGTGCAACGGGAGAAGGGTCAATCATCCGCTGACCTACTACCGCATCCGCTCCTACGACAAGAGCCGGGACAAGAAGGCCGACAAGGGAACTAAGCCTTCCTGAGCCAGTCGTAGGTAATTACCGCCCTCTGAATGGCCGTGAGATTCCCTACGACCGCGAACCACAGCATCATCACCTCGAAGGCGTTGAACTCGATGCCTAGCAGCTCCAGGGACGGGTGGCCCAGCAGCACCATGACCATCTGCACCAAGGGTACCAGGAACGAGAGGACGATGCGGTCCGCCCTTCCGAGCAGGCCGGCGTACATCCGCTTGGCGCCCACGGCCTGGGCCTGGGTGCCCATGTAGCTGGTGAGCAGAACACCTATCAAGGCCATCATTCCCAGGTAGGGGGAGCACCAGGCGCTCACGGCGACCCCGCCGATCATCAGCATGTCCGCGTATCGGTCAAGGACGTGGTCCAGGAAATCGCCCCGGCGGTCGGCGATGCCGGCCAGGCGGGCGACCTTTCCGTCCAGCCCGTCTAGGAATCCGCTGACCAGGACCACCACGGCGGATATCGGTAGGAGGACCCAATTATCGAACGAGAAGTACAGCATTACCCCGGCCACCCCGGCCAGGATGATGGCCAGGAACGAAATGGTGTTGGGGTGCACCCTGACCATGGCCCTGGCCACCGGGTCCATGATGAAGTCGACCTTGCCGCGGTGGGAATCTAGGACCATCTCAATGCCTCCTCGCTCCAGTCGATATTTCCCACGGCGTACTTTTCCTTTTCCCCGGCCAGTATCTCGAGGGCCGCCCCCTCCGTCTCCGGGGGCGAAAGCTCCGTGGTGTCGACCTCGAACACCGGCGAGCCGGAATCCACCGCCTCCGCCAGGATGATGTCCAGTGATTCGGCCAGGGCGTTCTCCCTCACCTTGGCCAGGGACCATTTCCTTGATTCCAACCTTCTTGCCAACACCTCCGGGTGGCATCTCAGGACGATGACCATGTCCACGTCCAAAAGGTGGGAGAGATGACCCACCAGGACGCCGTCCTGGAACCCCTCCCTTTCCAAGGCCTCCTGGAGCTCGTCCAGGTCCAGGTCGTAGCTGTCCCTGGTCGGGTCCTTGCACCGGAGCAGACCGTGCCGTTTGGCCAGGTCGTTGACCTCCAGGACGTTCCAGCCCCTGGCCTGCAATCCTAGGGCCACGGTGCTCTTGCCTGTGCCGGGGGTGCCGGTCAAAGCGATCAACATCCCTAGGCCATCGCTTCCCGTATAAAAAAGAGATGCCGAGGGGACCCTCACCGTCCCCCCGTACCCCGCGGACCTTCTCCTTGCCTTTGGGATATGTTGTCGAGCTACACCGGGGTATATGAATGGGGTTAGAGCATGCTACCGTCACGGTTAAATAGCATTATCCCGGAGTTCTGAGGCCAGCTCGGTTTTTTTCAGCAGCCCCTCCTCGAACCGCAGGCCTACCCTGGCCCGGTGCGCCCTCTCCCTAGCCACGGAGGGCAGCCTGCCCGTCGGCGGATATCTCCAGTCCACATCGAGACCGACCTCCATCAGGAACAGTCCTTGGGCCTCCGCCAGACCAATCGACCTACCCTGGCCCTGAAGGGCGGACCTGACCTCGTCCAGGGTCACCCTCCCCCGCCCCAGCTGGTCCAGGGCGGATACGGTTCGGCGGACCATGTTCCGCAGGAACTCCCGGGCCCGGATGTCTATGATTATCAGTTCGTCCTCCCTGCGGAGCGTGACCGAGCCCAAGGTCCGCAAGGTGACCTTGCCGTCCGGCTTGCAGAAAAGACGGAACTCGTGCTCCCCCTCGAACTCCCTGGCGCCCTCGGCCATCAGCTCCAGGTCCTGTCCCCGGTACGGCAGATGGTAACGGTACCAGCGGCCCTGGGCGCGACGGGGGGAGAAGTTCCTGGGCACCTCGGCCAGTGCGTAGCAGTGCACGTCATCGCAGGAGGCGTTGAGCGCTGCCAGCAGTTCATGGCGACGAAAATCAGTGTCCACCGCGAACACGTTGCCCAGCGCGCTGACCCCCCGGTCGGTTCGGCTGGCCACCCGGAAGCGGTTCTCATCGGCGGAGACTATCGCTCCGATCTTGACCAAAGCGCGGAGCAGCTCGCTCTCCGCGGTGCGCTCGCCGGGCTGCCTCTGGGAGCCCATGAATCGGGTACCGTCGTAAGCGAACTTGACCGCCACCCTGCCCATGGACGTCATATCTGGACAGTTGACTAAATGCTTTTCCGGTGGACGAGGATAAATAAATAAACGAGGCTCCCGTCCCGGATACGATGCCTCAGGTCAAGGTCGTGCTTGTCGAACCCCGGGTCGATGGGAACGTGGGAGCGGTCGCCAGGTCCATGGCCAACTTCGGCTTCACCGAGCTGTGCATGGTGAGACCCTGCGAGCTCACGGACGAGGCGTTCAAGCGCGCCAAGCATGCCGGTTATATCCTGAAGGAGGCGCAGGTGGTCGGCAGTTTCGAGGAGGCCATCGCGGACTGCTTCCATGTGGTCGGGACCAGCGGCATCGTGACCGCCGGGGAGAAGCACTACATCCGCATCCCGCTGACGCCCAAGGAGTTCGCCGAGCGCCTCGAGGACGTGGAGGACAAGGTGGCCGTGGTCTTCGGGCCGGAGGACACCGGACTGAGGCAGGACGAGCTGGCCAGATGCGATCTTCTGGTGAGCATACCGTCGCACGAGGACTATCCGGTACTGAACCTCTCCCACGCCGCTACCATCGTCCTTTATGAGCTGTACCAGAAGCAGATCCATGTCGGCTCCCCCAAGAAAGCGAGCGAGCATGAGCGGGAGAAGCTGCTGGAGTTCTTCGATGACCTGCTGGACGCGATCAACTATCCGGATTTCCGAAGGGAACGGACGTCGATCATGTTCCGGAGGATGATGGGCAGGGCCATGCCCAGCCGCTGGGAGTTCCATACCATAATGGGGGTCTTCGGCGACGCGGCCAAGCTGATCAGGAAGAAGTGATCACGGGCCGTACTTTCCCAGCACCTTCCCCAGATCGTCCCCGGGGGCCACGGCGGGCGGGAATCCTTCCGCGACATCGGAGATGCCTGTGACTATGGCGATCATGCGGATGTTGCCTTCCATGCCCTCCTCCACCCTCACCCCGAACTTGACGGTGGCTTCGTCATCAAGCATCTTGGTTATGCTGGAGACTATCTTGTTGGCCCGCCTCATGGTGAGGTTGCTGCCCCCGGATATGTGGATGAGGGCGCCGGTGCCGCCTTTGATGTCCACGTCCAGCAGAGGACTGCTTATGGCGTCTCGAACCACGCCTTCGGGATCGGCGTTCTCTCCGTAGAGAATGGTGGATATTCCACCCTGCTCCATTATCGTCCTGAGGTCGGCGAAGTCCAGGTTGATGAGCGACGGCGTGGTCAATATGTCCACCGTGCCCTTGATCAGCTCGGAGATCAGCTGGTCGATGATCGCCAGACCGTGATCGACCGGCAAGTTCTCCACTATTTCCAACAGCCGGTCGTTGTCCATCACCAGGACGCTGTTGGAGGATTCCCTCAGCCGCTTCAGGCCTTTCATGGCGATGTTCCGCCGGTTGGCCCCTTCGAAGGAGAACGGCGTGGTGGCTATGGATATGACCATGGAACCGGAGCGTCTGGCGATGTCGGCGACCACCGGCGAGGCACCGGTCCCGGTGCCGCCGCCTAGCCCGGTGACGATGAAGACCAGGTCAGCGTCCTGGAATATCTTGGATAACATCGGGGCGGCGTTCAGGGCGCACTCCTCGCCTATGTCCGGCCGGCCCCCGGTGCCCAACCCCTTGGTGTATTCCACGCCCAGAAGCAGGCGGTTGGGGCATTGGGTGGCCTTAAGCGACTTCTGGTCCGTGTTGATGGCTATGGTCGTGGCTGCCTCTATCCCTAGAAGATTGAGACGGTGGATGCTGTTGCACCCGCCTCCGCCGCAACCAACGACCAGAATGTTGAGCTCGTGCAGCTCGACCTCCGGCTCATCCAGCCCCTCGAAGCGCGACCCCATCCCTCAGCTCCTGCGACGGGCGGGAGGTCACCGCATCTCGCCCATGGCCTTGTCCAATCTCATGCGGACATACTCGCGCACCGCGTTGCGAATGGCATCGTCGATGGAGACCGAATCACCGTCCTTTATCAATGACTCGAGCTCCACCACCTTCACCTTGGGGAGTTCCACCGTGACCCTCTGGATGTGCTCGGGAGTAAAGTTCGTCTCGATGAAGGAGTCGATGGCCGCTCGGATGGCGTCGGATATGGTCGGGAACTTGCCGCCATCCACGAGCGCCTGCAGTGCTCCCAGCTTGTCCGCTTGGATCCTTACGGTTATCCTCTCGCTGTCGCTCATGACCCAGCCCTGACCATCTTATGTCCGACAAAACTTCAATATTTGTCTGACGTTTAGATGATATCTCTGTAGATATATAAAAGTTGGCGGTTGGCCAGGACCGAGGAGGTTGCTGGACCGCCCGGACCGGTAGATGATCCTCGGACCGCCCCTCGGTCTTCTAATATAAGTCTCTACCGAAAACGTTTATAAGGGGGTATATAAATAAGGACGGCAAGGTGACCCTGTTGGCCAAGATTCAGATCGAGAACGTCGTAGCTTCCACCACCCTCGGTGAAGAACTGGACCTGCAGTCCATAGCCCTCGCCCTGGACGGCGCGGAGTACGAGCCGGAGCAGTTCCCTGGCCTCATCTACCGGCTCAAGGACCCCAAGACCGCCACGCTGCTCTTCCGCAGCGGCAAGGTCGTCTGCACCGGGGCCAAGTCCCTGCCGCACGTCGAGATCGCCATAACCAAGGTGGCCAAGCAGATCGAGAAGGCGGGCATCAAGATCAAGGTGAAGCCGAAGATCGAGGTCCAGAACATCGTGGCCTCATCGGACCTGGGCCAGGAGATAAATCTGAACGCCATCGCCATATCCCTGGGTTTGGAAAGGGTGGAGTACGAGCCGGAGCAGTTCCCTGGGCTGGTATATCGTCTGGATTCCCCGAAGGTAGTGGTGCTCCTGTTCGGCTCCGGCAAGCTGGTCTGCACCGGGGCCAAACATGTTGAGGACGTCAGCGTGGCCGTGGACAAGATCACCGAGGAGCTGAAGGCCGCGGGCCTTCTGAGGTGATGTTCGATTTTCCGGTCCTCGACAATCACGTCCATCTTCAACCGAGCGGACGCAATGCCGAGGCCGTGAAGGACTTTCTTAAGGCGGGAGGCACCCACCTCATCGTCAGCCATATGCCTTACTCGGAGACGCCGGTCCGCTCGGGGGAGGATTTTCTCAAGGCCTATGAGGTGACGCTCAGAATGACCGAGCTAGCCCGTTCCGCTGGCGCCGTGGCCTACTGCACATTGGGACCCTACCCGGTCCAGCTCCTGGAAATGACCGAGATGATGCCTCTGGAAAAAGCGGTGGAGGTCATGAAGGAGGGGATGGACATCGCCGCCCAGTTGGTCAGGGAAGGCAAGGCCATCGCCCTGGGAGAGATAGGCCGCCCACACTTTCCGGTGTCCGAGGAGGTCATGGCCGCCTCCAACGACGTTCTGTCGTACGGCATGGTCCTGGCCAAGGAATGCTCGTGCCCGGTGGTCATCCATGCCGAGAGCGCCACCCAGGCCAGCATGAAGAACCTGGCCCAGATGGCCGACCGGGTCGGATTGCCGAGGGACAAGGTGGTCAAGCATTACTGCGGCCCGCTCATAACCCCGATGGAGAACCATGGGATCTTCCCGTCCGTCCTAGCCTCCAGGGACATGGTCCAGGAGGCCTTGTCCAAGGGGGAGCGCTTCCTGCTGGAGACGGACTTCATGGACGATATGCAGCGGCCAGGGGCGGTCCTGGCCATCACGACCGTCCCGAAAAGGATGCGCCAGCTTCTGGAGAAGGGGTGCGATGCTGAAAGGCTGTGGAAGCTGAACAAGAACAACCCGGAGAAGGTTTACGGCATCGAGGTCTAAGATACGATCTCGAAGCCCTCGAGCCCCTCGGGCTCCTCCACCTTGATCTCCACCGAGGTCACGTCCGACTCGGGATGCTCGTCCTTGAGCCTGCGGATGATCTCCTGGATGGCCTGTCTCTGTCCTTCGAACACCGCCAGAACCGTTCCGTCGGGCATGTTCTTCACGTAACCGCTCAACGACAGCATCTCGGCCCAGCGGCGGGTGTACTGGCGGAAGTAGACGCCTTGGACCTTGCCCTTGAAAATGGCTGAGACACGGTAGACCATAGATATCCTATTCATGGATGGGCACATAACACATTCGCCCTGAGAAATCAAGGAGGAACGCCTTCATTACAGAAAAAACGCATCACTTGAGATCATTATTGGGTAACACCAATTGATAAAGATGCCCAGTCGCACAGCGTGTTGTTCAGCTGGCATTGCAGGGCGATAGCCCTCGGGAGGATGGTGGCGTTCATGCCCTGCTGGAAGAGGCCGTTGGCGCTGGCGACTTTCAATGTTCTGTAAGCAACCGTCATCAAAAAACCCCGAAATTGAGCCGTCCTATGTTTGTTATACCTTTTTGCTATTGGGCGGCAATTTACCAAGGTTTTTAAAATATGAATGAATAATAGCATCAGCTGCTTCATATGTTACTGGAAAGAATAATCCGTTATTGGGCTGGACAATCCCTTGTCTCCTCCATCTACCAATAAAAGTATCTTGATCACCTGGAAAGGCGTCGACGCAACGAATATCTTTCCAAAGTAGTTTTATTGTCGGAGATGCACGGAACTCCAATACTATTCCATCATCAACTATTTTTACAATTTTGGGACTGCGAATTAGCTCTCGATGAATTATTACCACAATCGCCGACGTCGCTATCGCCCATAATAGAATGAGCCCTATCACCCCCTTGAAAGACCCGTCCAATAGACTAAATCCCAGTATGTATCCGAATGATGATATTACAAATACCATAATGAGATAGTTTTTGTCTGGTTTATTTACATAAGAATTATTTTGAGGAAGGGCCACTTTTAGTTCCATCATTTTATATCGACTCCCATGAACAAGTTATTCCCATCATCCCGAAAGTCAATGATATACCTCCAACAATTTTTTGATCAAGTTCTGCAGAACTAGAAATGCCGAAAATAGAACAAATAGCTGATAGACTCCCTAGTGCTATTCCGAGGTACCCCAAACCAGCAGAGTTCAATCCTGTCGCAAATGTTCCCAGTATTATCGAAATTATTCCCGCGGTTAAACCAAAGGACGCCGAAAATGAATTACCCAGTACACTCCAGAGCGAATACACAGCGCCGACTGTACTCATACAGAATCCGAAGGCGGTCCAAGCAATTTGAACATTTGATGGAGGGTTCTCACCTGGTCCGAAGTTATCTTCTATCCAGTCGTAGAGGCCGGATATGCCGTCACAGATGCCCTCTGTGAACTTATCAAAATGATTGGATTTGATTATCTCGTTAACTACGTAGCCGACCGCCACCGAAACGAGTACGGTTATGAGGAAACTGGCCCCCATCGTAAGCACGGTGAGAGTTTTCAACAGTATCTGAATGGAGATGTTAATCCCGAGCATCAGAATGAAGAGGTCAGATGTGAGAGCGGTGTCGGGGGTGAAGGTGCTCAAGGAATCGTTCGAGCGTTTCCACATCAGCCTCTGTGAACCTTCGTTCCCATCCACCCATAGAAGGTAGGTAAGGTCGCCATTTACGACTAAA
>Ga0302243_1000300_pt1 | contig 48216 bp, 35 predicted proteins | sample AAG_UR_Met_MG_FD_193514 | JGI IMG/M metagenome (GOLD analysis project Ga0302243, IMG submission 193514) | Enriched activated sludge microbial communities from anaerobic digester in WTTP, New Holstein, Wisconsin, United States - AAG_UR_Met | ecosystem: Engineered > Bioreactor > Anaerobic >... | reverse complement strand
ATTCAAGCTCGGCTCTTGAATTATACATTACAGCCGTATTATTCAATAAAAATTCTAATTTAATAAGATTTTCAAAATCATATCTTGATAGTTCTTTTTTGCTCAGAATTTGGTTAATAATTATTTTCAAAACATAATTAATTCTTTTGGGCTGGCTGAATATAAGTTTTGTTATAATATCTTTATCGTCTGCGTATTCCGCTTTAATCCCAAAAAATTCTTTGAATATATCGGCAATTTCTTTTACTTTTGATTTACTGTATAAAATCCTTGGTATAAAACCTTTCATATAGGATTTCTGCCGTTTCATTTTTTTCTGCAGGGCATTTAAAATATGTCCATACAGTCTAGGATTTTTATTTTTTATATCCTCAAGTATTTCCGAAACCGCATTCTCCCCGACATTTATTCTCTGAGCCGCATTGAACATATTTCTTAAATCTTCAGACGTATACTGTCTTTTTTTATAAAGGCTGTCCAGATATGCAAGAAAAACATTCTTTAAGTTTTTACTCTGGCTGTTTTCAATAATTCCGGAGGTTGAACGTTTTGTATAGGAAACAATTGCATTTGCAAGTATATCCCATCTGACGCTTCTGCCGGTCTGAGCGCTTACTTTTCTTAAAAGTTCTATAAATCCCATTGACGCTCTGTGTTCGTTCTGAAAAACATCGTCATAATTTACAGAATTGTCAAACAATCTGTACAAAACATCACTGTATTCTTTTTCTTTCAAACCGGCAATACCGGCAAATAAATTGGCAGTTGTTTCGGCAAATAATTCATGAATAGTTATATTTTTAAGAGACCTTTCGGAAGCATAAGCAAGAATTCTGTGTCCCAATTCATGAGCCATAGTCAGCGGATTGACCGATACAAAAGTCATATTTGCTCTGGCTCCTATAGCCTCTTTTCCTTTTCTGAGGACAACTGCTTTTGAAATTAATTCATAAAGTTCTATTTCCTGTTTTGAATTCACGTACTGTCTTGAGAAATGTTCCAACAAAAGATATACGCCCGTCAAAACAGCCCTTAGATCAAAATTATTGTTTACCGCAATGCTGTTTTTATTGATTGCTTCCGCAAATTTTCTTTTAATATCGTTTATAACATTCTTGTCGTCAATATCATAGCCTCTGTTTCTTAAATACATCAATGCAAACAATCTGTATTTGACCGATGCTCTGTCGTTGTTAATAATTTTTACAAGATATTTATTTTGAGTTTTATTTCTTACTATGTTTAAATAATTTTCCACGTCCCTGTTAAATCTCGGTCTTTTTTTTGCGGCGGCAAGTTTTTTTACGGTAAAATCAAAAAATTTTCTGTAAATTTTAACAATTACGGTATTCAGAAAAAATACATCCATTGTAGGAACAAATGAAGGGAGCGATTCGGCATATCTGTATGCGTCATCGTGATTTATTTCCTGCCTGTAATAATTATTTTTAAAAGAATCTTTTTTGGCTGAATTTCTTTCTTCAAAACTGCGCGGGAAAGAAGTTTTTATAAGAATATACTCTTCCAAAGCGTATATTCTTATTCTTTCATAATCAATCTCAGACGCGCTGTATTCTGTCTTATCGGAAAAGAACTTATCTACAAGATTCTGTATCAATCTGTCCAGCTGATATTTGGACAACTGTTTTATTTGAGGCAGAGAGACCAGAAGATCGGCAAAAAGCAGCCTTGCGATCTGAGGTCTGAACAGATAATCGCTTTTGCTTAACTCTTCCTTAACTATCTGCATAACAATATTTATTTTATCAGGTTGAGACATTATAATATTGTTTATAACCACAAGGTCGTTGCGGTAATCAATTTCCAATAATCCGTATCTGTAAGATTCGGGCTGAACCACTTCAAATCTCATTCTGCTCATAAGAGAGGGATACCTTTCTTCGTAATAATCCCATCTTGAACTTGTGTTTTTTAAATTTATAAATAATTCAAGAACTTTGCTCTTCCATGATTCTTCTTTTAATATCTTTTCAAATTGTTCAATTTCGCCCTGAGTATAACCGTCTTTAAACATCAAAACTTTCATATATTCGTAAATAACGTCTTTTATAGCGTCAGGCTGCCTTTGCGGCAAACCTTTTTTTGATTTTAATAAATTAAGAATCGCATCCGCCAGAAATTCAAATTTGACGGTTTTGCCCATTCGCTTGGCAATTTCAGAAACCGTATAAAGCAATCCGATTGATACTCTGTGTTCTTCCTGCAGAACATAATCATATTTCATTCTTTCGTTAAATAATTCATATAATGCGTCTTGATAATATTGTCCGCCCATTTCTGATTGTTCGGCAAAAACAGCCGATATAACACCGGCAAATATTTCATGTATTGTGGAATATGCGACACCCTTACTTGAATCCGCATAGAATAAAAGTACGCGATGACCTATTTCATGCGCCATAGTCAGAGGATCTGACGACGTGAAAAACATTCCCGAATTTGCCGAAGAATTATCTAAATCTCTTCTTTCTACAAATGTTGAGTAAGATATATTATCATAAAGGTTTTTTTCCTGTTGTTCGTTTATATAATGATTATCTGTCAGATAGCGGCTCAAAACCAACAAAATTCCGGCGCCTAACAAGCTCAAATCAAAATTTGTATCTATTTTAAAAGTGTTCAAATTTAATTCAATAAGGAAATTTGCTTTCATTATTTCAAGAACAGTGTCGTTGAAATCGTTTACGCCGTTGCTTCTTAAATACATAAACGCCAGCAGCCTGTATTTAATATTCAATCCGCCGTTATAAACTATTGCTCTAAGGCTTTCATTGTCTTTTAATCTTTTGAACTTTAAGATTTGCAGATATTTTACAAGCCTTAATTTATCCTCGTCATTTTTATAAAACTCTTCCATTTGATTTAAATCAAGCGTATCGGCCAATTTAAAAGATAATTTTTGGAGTTTCAATTTATATTCATAATTTTCCGAATCGCCTATAACTGGTTTTTTTGCGCTGTTTTTTTGGACAAGTTCAAAAAATCTTTCAAATTCAATATTGTCGGCCGGAATACTTTGTTCCGCCGGTAATTCACTTTGAATCTGTTCTTCATTCCGCTGTGAAAGCGGATAAAAAATATCGGTTTCGGCGCTTTCTTCGGACTGAGGAACAGAAATATGTATATCCGCGTAGTTTGAACATATATAAAATTTGCCGTTTTCTTCCGCTATCTCAAGTTTATCTTCAAGAGGAATCTGCCATTGCGGCGGGATATACCATTTTAATTTATTTTCTTTTTTGCTGACATTGCTTATTATATACTTCCCGCCTTTTTTACTTACCGTAAAGTTTATCCAGTCGCCGCTGTATTCGGCCTCGCCGTCTTTCGTAAAATTTGTCGCGACAACAGATTCGCCTTCTTCTAAAACAGGAAGCGCCGTATAAGAATACCGGCGTTCTATCTTTTTTGTTTCAATTGTATTCCATATCGCAGAAAAATTAATTTTTTTCAATACTTTATCAAGAAGGGTTTCTTTTAATTGCTGATATTTTTTAAAAGAGAGATAAGCTATGTATAGTTCTTTTTCCGTTCCGTCCGGCATAAGCAAACCGGTAACGGAATATCTTGCATTATTTACCGATTCCGCGGATTTTATCCCGGTTCCAAAACCGTATAGATATAATTTAGTGGCTAGCGCCGACGCTTCAATCGTCGTATTCTGAGGAGTATTTGAATTTATTATGAGGGCATCTCTGTCATTGCCGAAATAAATAAATATCTTTTTGCTTAATGATAAATTATTGCCGTGTACAAAAGCATTTTCCAGCATATCTTCAAAATACGTCATTCCGGCGCTGCCTGCAATTCTATCCGCAAAAATTTCATTAAATTCATCCGATAAAAGCGATATTATTCGGGCTGCCGTTTTGATTTTATTTTCATCAAGTCCGGCGTCAGCCGAATTGGAAAATGTTACGGTAATCAAACTGTTTTTTAAATCTTTTCCGGCAATAGCAGATTTAATATATTCACGAACGGCGGCGATATCCGCGTTTCCGGTTTGTCCGTCTATAAAACGTGAAAAATCAAAATCAATTGCATTATCGGGGTTAATTTTATCCGTTAATGCATTTTGAATTTCTTCTTCGCCGTTGTCTTTTACGGGCTCTTCAGATTTGTCTGAAATTATTTCGGTTTTTTCTTCCGATTTTACCGGAACCTGACTGTAAAAAAGCGTAATATTATTTTTTTGTTCCTGCGTAAGCAGGTATTTTTCTAATTTATTCTTATATAATTCTTTTATGTTTACGGTGCCGTTCTTGGCAACCGTAACTCTCATGGTATTTGCATATATTCTGTTTCTAAATTTTGCTTTTTGCGGATTTTTGGCCGTATATTCTTCCCAAAATTTCTTCAGTTCCAAACTGCTTCTTGTTATAAGAAGCGTGTCGTTTGAAAAGTATGTTATAAGTATTTCGTCTCCGGCTTTTATCCCCAATGCCTGTAAAGGCAGCTTTATGTCAAAATTATCTTTTAATTTTATATTTTTAAAATAACCCAATATGGATAGTTTATCGTTAAATAAAGAATGCACTATCATGGCCGATACGGCCGCCATAGGCCAAAATACGGGATTAATAATTATTGCCAGAATATAAGGGATTGATACTGCCAGCGTAGGAAGAGAGAGGTTTCTAAAATCATCTTTCAAAATACCCGCAAAATCAAGTCTGTGCCCGGCTGAGTCTCTGTATACAAGCCATTTTACTATCGTATGCGAAAATAAAAATACTATCTGAGAAACCGCAAATAATGCTATTCCTGCCACAGGATTAAATATTGTAACCGCCGAAGGAATTACTCTGAACATTATTTCTTCCCACACCGGCGCGGTTTTTGCCAAAAACGCGAACAGTTTTGATTTGTTTTTCAATACGTTAAATATTGATAATTCCAGAGAAGATGAATGTATTTCAGAAAGTTTTTGCGACTGCTGAGCGGTATCCAGAGACATTCTTGTTCCGGTTCTTATCAATAATAACGCTTCGTCTTCTCTTTCTCCGGCGGCGGTTTCCTGATTTATATTATTTATCTGCGCAACCGCTCTTTCAATTACTGTTCTTACGTCTTCCGTAATAGGTATTGATATCGTCGGATTGGAATAATGAATATCGTTTTGCGCCAGTATAAAATCTCCAAGCAGTAAATTTTTACTGACTGAATCGGCATTGGATGAACTTTCAAATAAATTAAAAATACTGAATTCAAGATTTGATACAAGCATCTTGTTGCCGTCATGTTCCACAATATCCGTATAACCGAGTTCTGTTTCATGACCGGCTACGGTAATAATAACGGGTGAATCTTTAACGCCTCTTTGTTCAAGCATAGTAAGAATCTTATCTTTAAAATCGCCCGAATGGCATGAATTAAAGACAAGCGTAAGCTGTTTTAAATCTACGCCGTTATCATAGGCGACATGCAAAGCGTCCGCTATTTCTTCAAAATATATATGTTCTTTTTCCGTAATTGAAAAACCGTATTTGGCCCCGTGACCGTCAAACCAAAATAAACTTTTTACTCCGTTTTTAGGAGCGTTAATGATACGGTCAAGTATTTTAAATTTTACTCCGGGATCTTTTGATCTCTGTAAAATTTGAACATTATCGCCGTTGTCCGGATCAATACCTATTTTATTTAAAAACTGTTTTAGAATTTCCGGATTAAATCTGTCTCCGAGCATATCTTTAAAAACTATATCGGCGCTTTCGTCGTGGAATATTGCAGTCACGAAAGAATCTTTATCGGCAAGCTGTTTATCAAACCACTGTCTGAGTATTGCAAAATAAGCATTTGCGGATATTTTTACGATTTTATCAAAATTTTCAGGAGTTACAAGCGATTCTCTGCCGTTTAGAAGTTTGGTCATAAATATGCTTACGGCTATTGCTCTTCTGTATTTCTGAATCGTATTATCAATATTTTTAAACTTCTCTTTTGAAATCTGGCTGTTAAAAACGTCGGTAAAAGCGGGACTCAAAAATACTCTGAGCGCAAGATTATTGTTATTAACCGCAAGATCCGCAATATTCAAAATGCTCATTTCTTCCAACAATTTCATAATCTGATCGCACCGGCTGTCGCTTAAATAAATATTTGCAGTCGTCAAATCAGCAAGAAGCGGAGTTAAAATATATTCTTTATTTTCATATTTCAATATTGTTTTTAAATTTTGTATAAAAATATCTTCATTTAATTTATCCGTTAATTTATCCGTTTCAATAATATTTCCTTTATCAAAACAGTATTTTGCGAGAAAACGTATATTGTCTTTGTCTTCAGGTTTTATACCCAGCATTTCTTTTAATTCAGAAAACAATCTGAAATTCTGTAATTTTGTTTTGTTTTCGTTATAAACGAGCATTTCCGTTATAGCGGAGTCCTCCATATCCGACAACCCAAGTATTTCGCCGGCATCATCTTCAAAACCGTTATCAAAACTGATTTGCAGCAATCTCAGTTTATCGGAACTTTTTGTCAAATTATTTTCTGCGGTTAATCTGAAAAATTTATCAAAATCAAAACCGTTAGGATAAAAAAGTTTATTGAACAGATACCGGATCGCATCTATATTCATTTCCGGGCCGAATATACGCAGAATCCGTTGAATGCCCGTTAAAATGGCATTATCTAAATACTGCATTCTGGGATCGTCTCGCACTATATTCGCAAGCCAAATATTTGGAAATTCTTCATTTTTAATTCCGGCGCTGTTTCTTAATTTGAAGAAAAGATTAAAATTATAAGCGTCAAAACCAATTCTTTTAAGATATTCCAATAACGCATCGCTCGCCTCAAAAACATCAAAGACATATTCGGGTTCTTCCATTGCGTTTATTATTGCGGGATCAACATATTTTATTTTATTTATCAGATTAACCGCCGTCTTCTGCGGATCTGAAGATTGAGACATAACCGAATAGAGTAAATCATTGTCAAGAAATTTTATTTTATTTATTGTTTCTTTGCCGGCTTGCATCATATTTGCATACATTATCATTCTTTCTTTAACATTTTCAGGAACCGCATTTTTCAATAAAGCAAGAATAAGCATAGGATTGCCGGGATTATTTTTATTGTAAAAATAATGAATGGCCATTGACGCAACAGTAATGACCGGAAGAATAAAAATCGGAGCGCCTGCGGTAAGAATATAAGGAAGCGCTACGGTTAAAGCCGGTATTGATAAATTTTTGAAATCACGTTTTAAAATACCGATAAAATCAAGCCTGTTTCCCGCCGAATCTCTGTAAACAAGCCATTTTACTATCGTATGCGAAAATAAAAATACTATCTGCGAAACTCCAAACAACGCAATTCCCACAACAGGATTAAATATCATAATAAACGACGGAACAGCCCTGAATATTATTTCTTCCCATACAGGCGCTGTTTTTGCCAAAAACGCAAATATTGAATTTTTATTTTTCAATACGTCAAATATGGATAATTTAGAATCCGTTTTATCCGTTCCGGATATTTTCTGCGAAAAAAGCGTATCTATTAATTCAGGCAGCCCGAGTTTGTTAAAATTTTCAATTATTCTTAAGCGAAAATTGTTTTTCAACGTATATCTTTTATTTTTCTTCAAATTAATAAAATCTTTCTTCGTCGGTTCTGTCTGTCTTGATGACGTAATCAAATCTATGATAGGTTTGAGATATTGTTCTAACTCTTCTTTTGAAGTATAAGTTCTGTCATGCGCCATCAGCAATTTGATTCTGTATAAATTTTCAAAATCATACATGGAATAATCTGTATCTTTAAAAATTACGTCAAACATATCATTTAAAACAGCATCTATTTTGTCCGGACTGCTGAATATTGCCGCTATAATTTCAAAATCATAAAGTTTTTCTGAAGAAAATAGCCCGCTAATAATATTGAACAATTCCTCAACTTTTGATTTTCCTTGCCAAAATCTGGTCTTATCAATATCTTCTTGCCGATAAGATTTTTGAATCTTTGCCTTTGAACTGATTTTTTTCAAAATATTACGGTATTGATAAAGATTTTTTTGTTCAATATCTTTAAGAATATCCAAGACTATACTGTATTTAACAGTTACTTTCTTTGCAAAATCAACTATATTAGATTCACCTGTTTGTTTTAGCGTCTCTTCATATCCCGTCAATATATCTTTTAAAATTAAACCCTGTGCAGACGGACGTTTAAATCCCTCTTTATGATAACCATAATTTATGATAGCGTCTGCAAGCGCTAACCAATTTGGATTTCCTTCCGTTGATTGCTTTATTAAATTTAAAAACCCGTCGGCAGCTTCATGTTCTTCCTGAAAAGCACGGATATAATTAACGTTTGGATCAAACAATCCGTACAATTGCGCACTGCTTTTGGCAGGAATAATATTAAATTCTTGTGCTATAAGATTTGAAATTGTTTCCGCAAATAATTCATGCAGGGTTAAATCTCCTTCCATAGAAGAATATTTGAGAACCCTGTGCCCGATTTCGTGAGCCAATGTCTCATAATCTACCGCTCCGAAAATAAAATCAGCAGTAGCAGCAGCACCCGCCATACCGTATCTTACGATTACGGCATCTTGTATTTCCTCGTAAATTCTGTATGAATTACCGTGAAGTTGTTCGTGTAAAATATCATCCAAAATAAGGAATATTCCGGTAAGATTTGCCCTCAAATCAAAATTATTCCTAATTTTATTTTTTTGAAGAGATTCTTTAAAATCTCTCTTAATTTTTTCGGTAATTTCTTTATCAATAATATTTTCAGTAATCCCGTTATAAACATCAAGATTGTTTGTTTTAAAATACATTAAAGCAAACAGTCTGTATTTAACGTCCAATTGCTCATTTTTGATTATATTTTCAAGAGAGACGCTGTTGTTCCGGTCTCTCATTATAGTTTCATAGCTGACATCTGTTTTTGATTTGTATCTTTCCGAATCGGCTTTTTTATTATTTCTGTTCTTTAATGCAGTTCTGTAACGTTCCGTAATTCCCTTAGCTCTCCAAAAAATACCCATAGAAGGAGCCAATAAAAAAGGTGAAACACTTTTATTATTCAAAATTTTATTTACCGAAAACTTTTTGACAAAAAGATAATGTATAACAATCGTTGAAACAAGCGCTACAGGCAGATATATAATGTTAACGGCAATCGCTACAGAGTAAGGAGCGGTCAACAATATCGTAATCAACAACAATTTATTTACATATTTTTTGAAAAAATCCGGATTTTTAACATCTAATTTTTGATATGCGTTCCACTGTATAAAAATTTCCAAGCTTAAAGACACAATTTGTGATACAATAAAAAGAGGAATACCTATAACAGGATTTAAGACAATAAAAAATGCCGGAAATGCTCTGAATAAAACTTCCTGAACAAAAACAAATGCTTTGTCAGGGAAACTGCTCCATTGAATTTTTATATTTTTAGCTGTTGGAGCACCATCCCTTATTTGTTCAGCTTTAAGCATTGCTTTTTGAAGGCTTGCAAACATCCTTGAATATACTTCAGCAGGGATACCGAGCAAATCTTTATCTTTATATTCCGATGAATCTATTTCATATACCGGTCCGTTTTGAAAATAAAAACCCATGTCATAAAATTTAAGGCTCATTTTTGTTAAAATATCGTCTATGTCCGGATTAAAAATATCTTTCCCCGCGTTTAAAGGCAATGAAGAAACCAATGCCGAAACGGTTGCCTGCATCAAATCTTTTACAGCCGATTTTTTTTGTTCGTCAAATTCAGCGGTCTCTATTTTTGAAATATCAAAATCATTTCCCGCAACCTGTCTTATCTGCCCCATATTTTCTTTGCCGTAAATCTCAACGGCGACTCTTGCCATTAAATTTTTCTGTTCTTCATCCGGAAGACAAGACGCAAGCCTGAACGCAAGAGCGCTTGACTGCATTGAAGCCTGTTCTTTTATTATGCCGTCATATCTCATGTTTGCGTTTTTTATATCGCCCGTTACGTTAGGCGTTATAACTATATCGTTGACTTTTTTTTCGGAAAAAATTGATTCCAAATCTTGGCTGTGATACCCGCCTGTAATTACGACTATTACCTCTTTTGACTGTTTTAACAGCTGTTCTGACGTCCTTAAAGAAGCCGATGTCTGAAGAGGCTTTTCGCCGTTTAGAATATTGGCTGTAAAAACATTGTTTCTGTAATCGTTTGTATCGTAATACTGATTTATAAAATCTATGTCGGAAGATATATCCTTAATCCTGTCAACAACGGCATATTTAGCATAAAGGGTTCTGAATTTGTCAAAATTTTGTCTAACATATTTCCAATCGGCGGACGTAAGCGCATATTTAAAATAATCATTAAAATATTTTGCAAAATCGTTTATATAAGAAATTTCATACTCTGTATTATCATAGGATAACGCCATTCTGATTTGGTCTATCAGGATTTTTTCTTCATTTACAAGTTCAAGCGGATTTATTCTTTGGTTTAATCTGCTTACCTCAAAAAACTTATCAAGTTCTTTAAAATCTTTTGATAAATCTATTTTGTTTTGTTCGCAGAATTTGATAAGAAATTCAGCCAGTTTTCCGGTATCGTTAAAATTATTCGTTACGCTCAAAAGTCTTTTATAAGAGCCGTAAGGTATTTTATTTTTAACGACATTTACCAATGCCTGAAGCTCTATGCCGACCTGTCTGGGATTTATATCTTTTGACATGCTTGAAATATTAAGATACTTTGATATATTAGGATAATCCTGCATATTTATTGCGGTAATATTGTTATATTGTCCGGGAGATTGGCGTATCTTTTCAACGTACTTGTGCAAAAGTCTGTAAAACTTTAACGTATCGGTCTTTCCGCTTGCGTATTCGTTGATTGTTCTGGTAAATCTTTTATTTCTCTCGTTTAAATAAATACCGCTCAATACTTCAATTTCTTTATTAATTTTTGAAATAACCGAATTGTATTCAGGCTGTTTTTCTATTATCTTTGAAAGTCTGTTCAAATTTGTCTGATGAATATTTTTTTCTTCTATGCCCTTCAACAGATCATATCTGGAATTTTTAATCGCATAATATTCCGCGCCCGTCAGATACCCGTCCTGAAGCATTTTCTCAATCACGGCACTTTTTGTTTTTTCATCTTGTATTTTATTTATCCATGATACGTCTATCTGCCCGTATCCGCCTTCTATAAAAACCGATTTCAACGAATAGTTTTTGTCTAATGTTTTTATAATTTCGCTTATGTTTCTCTGTGTTTGCTCGTGGCAGTGCAAATCCTGAATATTTACAACCGTAATATCGCTTGAATTGTCTTGAACGGCAGTGACTTTCCCGTATTCCTGTTTGATAATGCTCATGCTGTTAAAAATATCATCACATGATGAAACGATTAAAGACGTTGCCGATGCATATAAATTGCTTCCGATTGTTGATACCAAAAAACAAACGGCCGTAATAACCGAACAAACTTTTAAATAATGAATTTTTACGAACTTCCTTTTCATTTTTACTCCAAAATAAAACTCTGCCTTTAAAACACTAAAGGCAGAGCTTTACTGTCAACTCATTTTTATTTATGCAAAATGAATCATTAAATACTCTAAGCAGTCCTATATACCCTATAAGGTAAAAGATTAAAATCACCATAAACAAATAGAATATGATTGAACCTTGTGAAATATTGATGCCGCCGTTTGTAAAAACCCTTTCCGTCATTTTTGCGGTTTTGAATTTAAAACCCGAAGTCATTAATAAAAATTCATCGGTAAAATTCTTTAAATTTTTATCGGCGGTTATATTTGACGATTTTTCCCGTATAATATTGAATAAACCCGCTTCTTTGCTTATATTTACGCACAAATTCACAAAATCCTTAGGAGCATTTTTTACAAAATTATACTGCGAACCTATATTTACGCCTTGAAAGTTTATATCCGAATTTTGAAATATAAAAGAAACTGCCGACGCCAAACCCGAAAAAAGATTTGACATCAACATAAAAAAAACAATAGTCGTTACGTAAAATTTTCTGACTAACATAAAAAACCTCTTTTTATCTATTGTAATTCTAGTATAAACTCATTATTTTTTCAATGTTTTTTTATAATAATTTGTGAAAAATTTGTGAAAAAATAAAACGGGATATTTTTGAGTATTTAATTTTTTGTTTGAACAATATCAAGAAATTTGATAATTTATGTAAAATTATCAAAAGGATTTTATGACATATTACCATAAATTATTCTGGTTTTTAACATCGTTTACGACTTTTATAAGACTTCTTGTAATCGGCAAAGTAGGAATAACCGTTGATGAAGCTCATTATTGGGTATATTCAAAATTTTTAGATTTGTCGTATTATGACCATCCTCCCATTATAGGATACATAATAAAAGCATTTACGGAGTTATTCGGCGTCAATACTTTCGCAGTAAGACTTCCGTCCGTAATTATATTTGTACTGACTTCATGGATATTTTTCATTGCGGCAAGGAAACTTTTCAGTGAAAAAACTGCTTTTACCGCAATAATTCTGTTAAATATTCTGCCTGTTTTTTCATTTTTGGGAGCGGTAATTACGATACCTGACTCCCCGCTTTCGCTGTTTTGGATACTTACTTTTTATTTATTTATAAAACTAATCGAAACTTCGCAAAAGAAATACTGGTATTTTTTAGGTTTTTCCATAGGATTTGCTCTGCTTTCAAAATATACGGCGGTGATGTTATTTCCTTCAATCATTATATTTTTGCTGTTTTCAAAAAACCACAGATTCTGGTTTGCCAAAAAAGAATTTTACATTTCTATTTTAATTTCATTTGTTTGTTTTTTACCGGTAATTTTCTGGAACTTACAGAACAACTGGGCAAGTTTCGGATTCCAGCTTCAGCACGGATTTGGAAAAACTTTGCCGGAGTTGTCGGCAACGTTATTCTTCAGATCAATCGGAGCGCAGGCGGGATACGTTTCGCCGTTACTGTTTGCCTTTTACTGTTTTGCATTATATTCGTGCGCAAAAGAAGGTTTTGTAAAAAAAGACAAATATGCCCTGTTTGTAGCCTCTTTTTCTCTGCCTGTTCTGGTATTTTTTACGTCAATAGCAACTTTTAATGAAATATTACCGCATTGGCCTGCTATGGGGTATTTGGTAGCAACAATATACGTATCTCACTTAATCCTAAAATTTTGGGAAACAAAATGGGTAAGAAATTACGTAATAACGGCTTGTTCTTTGGCTATGCTAATGAATATTCTTGTACCGCTGCATGCTATATATAAAATAGTTCCTCTTGATAAATTTATACCGTCTAAAGAATCTTTTAGAATCGAAATATCCGTTCCTGTAACAAAATTTATCAGTCCTGTTAATGATTTATACGGATTTGCAAATCTTCCTGAAATAGTGCACAAAATGAATGATATGTGTCTGCCTGAAAAAAGAATAACAAATTTTGCACATATAAGTTATTGGGGCAACAGACCTTATTTTTATATAGCCGACGTGGGCGTATGCTGCTTAACAAATATACATGATTTTGGCATTTCAAGAGCGGAAGTTATTGACCCGACAAATGATTTATACGGATGGACTGAACTTGCCGACGCCGTGTATAATATTTATAATTCATTCCCCGAATCCGGCAAACCTTTTCTGTTCACGCACAAAAGTTATCTTGCAAGCCAGATATATTTTTCCATACCGGACATACGCCTATATTGTTTCAGCGGCAAAATAGACGCCTATGACTTATGGCAGCGTGATATTTCAAATCTTAAAAATAAAAACGCTATTTTCATAACAAGCAATATTTTTGATTTTTCCAACTATGCATATGTTTTTCCGTTTGAAAAATTTGAACCGCCCATTGAACTTCCTGTTTACAGAAACGGAAAAGTAACAAAAAAATTCTGGTTAACCGTATGCAGAAACTTTAATCCTGACGGATTAACCGTTAATTATAACGCAAGTGCCGTCGGTGCAAAAAAAACAATAGCCGCCGGATTGCTTGATTTGGACGTTTTTGTTTTTAAATTTATAAATTTTAAAACAAAAAACGCTGTGTTTGACCGGGTCATTTCAAAAATATCGTATTTTGACGCAAAGGGAATAAACATTCCTTTGATTTTAATATCGCTTTTTTCAATATTTATTATGTTTCGCTATGAGAAAAAGAATTTCTGGATGTTTTTTGCTCTCGTACTTTGCATTATTATAACATCATCCATAGCCAATTCTTTTTTAAAGGATATTTTTGCAAGAGCAAGGCCGCTGGCCTTTTTCGGAGACGGCAACATCAATATATTTTCAGAAAAACTGTATGCAGTGTCATTCCCTTCCGGGCATACGCAATTTGCTTTTACGATCGGCACGGCAATGATTCTTCTTATGCGAAAATATTGGTATGTATACGTTATTTACGCTTTTGCAACGGGCTTTGAAAGAATTTACGCCGGCTGCCATTTCCCGTCAGACGTATTTGCGGGAGCCGTTTTAGGTTTTGCTACGGCGGCTTGTCTTGTTTATTTTTTCAGAAAAATAAAGAAAAATTTGTGATACATACTTATACTTATTTGCAAAATTTAACGTTATGTGATATAATCACGGGATATGAATACGGTAATTTTGATATGTGTCATTGTTGTAACGGTTGCTGTTGTCGTTTCAGCGGTATACTTTGTGTTGACAATGATACAATTAAGCAAAACCGCAAAAAGACTTGATGAGACTATCGAGCAGCTTGATTCTGATATGCAGTCGTTTAGAAATATTTTGGGGTACGTTTCAGGTTTTGGAGGCATGGTTTCAGGAGTAGGGATAAAACTTATAGCATCTTTTGTGCCGAAAATTTTTTCGGCATTTTTTAAAAATAAAAAATGCAAGGAGCAAAATCATGAGTAATAAAGATTCTTTTTTTGCACTTTTGACAGGCGTAATTATCGGAGCAGCCGTCGGCATTTTATTCGCTCCTAAATCCGGAAAAGAAACAAGGGAAGATTTAAAAAAACTCGGACTTGATCTTAAAGAAAAAAGCAAAGATTTTATTGAAGAAGGAAAAAACTTTGTAGAAGAAAATAAAACAAAAGTAGCAGACGTTATTGAAAAGAAAAAAGCCGAATATTTCGGTTCAAAAGAAAAATAATCAAAAACACGGCAGTTAAGTGCTGAGGTAGCTCAGTCGGTAGAGCAAAGGTCTGAAAAACCTTGTGTCGGCGGTTCGATTCCGCCCCTCAGCACTTTTTATTTTGCAATTATAATTTAATTATATCTTGATGTTTTTAAACAATTCAGACATGTCTTTCGGAATATCCGCGGTAAATTCAACCATTTTCCCTTTTGCAGGATGAGAAAATTTTATTCTGTATGAATGAAGCATCTGCCTTTTAAACTCAATATTATTTATGCTCGTGCTTCCGCCGTAAGCCTCGTCGCCAAGCACCGGATGGCCTATGTATTTCATATGGCTTCTGATTTGATGTGTTCTTCCTGTAATAATTTTAACTTCCAAAAGAGTAAATTGTTTTGTTCTTGCAAGAACTTTAAATTCGGTAATAGCCATTCTTTTTGCAAACGGGCCGACTTCTATTATTTTTCTGTCGGTTCTTGATCTTCCAAGCGGAGCCTCTATTCTTCCTCTTTCTTCGGCTATAATACCGCCGACCGCCGTTATATATGTTTTGCTTACCGCTCTTTTTTGGAATTGTTTTGACAAAGATACTTTTGCTTTCTGCGTTTTTGCAAAAATTATCGCGCCTGTCGTGTCTTTATCAAGCCTGTGAACCATAAAAGGTTTGATTTTCCCTTTAAAATGCCACATCAAAGCATTTAATAATGTTCCCGATTCATGCCCGAACGACTGATGAACCACAATATCAGGCTGTTTATTGATTACTATAATATCATCGTCTTCATATATTATTTTTAAAGGAATTTTTTCGGGTTTCAGGGAAATTGATGTTTCCTGTTCTTCAAAAGAATAAGAAATCTCATCTCCTTTTTTAAGGTTATGACTGGGCAAAACCTGTTTGCCGTTTACATACACATATCCGCTTTTTATAAGTTTTTGAAAATATGTTCTTGAATATTCCGAATGTTTTTCATTCATAAAATAATCAATTCTTTCCGGTATGTCCAAATCATAAATCAATTTATTTATTTTCATGTTTATATCCGTATTTAAAAATCACTATTAATATTGCCGCCGCCATTATTACAAGCGACATTATCTGCCCTACAGAAAGTCCGAGAATAAACATTCCTCTGTCGTCTCCCCTGAAAAACTCAATCGTAAATCTCACCGCGGGATAAATAATAAGATACAAAAGAAACGTAAGACCGGGTTTATGTTCTCTTTTATTAAACTTATGAAGAATAAAAAATATAGCCAAATTGGAAAACGCTTCAAAAAGCTGAGTCGGATACTTATTGTTGATTGCAATAAAGCAGCCGCATTCTCTGCCGTAACAGCAGCCTGAAAAAAAACAGCCTATTCTTCCGAAGAAATGTCCAAGAGCAACCGCAGGCGCAAAAATATCGGCTGTTTTAGGCATTGATATTTTCTTGAAATTTAAATATGCCAGCGCAAATAAAACAGCTGCGACAAAACCGCCGTAATAAACGAGTCCGCCTTTCCATAACTGCACCGTTTCAAGCGGATGAACCAGAAAATATTTAAAATTAATCAGCACATAAAGAAGTCTGGCACCGGCGATTCCGGCTATAATTATGTAAAACAAAAAATCATACGCCTGATTTTTTGTAATTCCGGTATTAACCGAATGTTTGATTATATACTGCATCGCGATAAAAAAGCCGACGGCTATGCAAACCCCGTAAGTGTAAATCGTAAAACCGCCGATACTAAATAATTCCGGATACATGTTGTTATTATACTAAAATCGGCAGTATTAATAAATCTATGAAGTGCAGTTTACACCGCTATATACTTGTAATTTTATTTGCTAAAATGTCCGCTGTGGATAAAATCAAAATATCAATCATAATTCCGGTATATAACGCCGAACTTTATCTGCCGCAATGCCTGGACAGCGTAACGCGTCAGACGTTTACGGATTTTGAATGTATCTGTATTAACGACGGCTCAACAGACTCTTCTCTTAATATTCTGAAAAATCACTCCGAAACAGACAAAAGATTTAAAATAATTTCACAGCAAAACAGCGGCGTTTCGCAAGCCAGAAACACAGGCATAAAAACAGCCTGCGGCAACTATATTGTTTTTGCCGATCCGGACGATTGGCTAAGCGAAAATTATCTTGAAGTTTTATACGATACAATTGAAAAATACGGATGCGACGTTATAGCGTCAGAAAATTTTTTTTATTATGAGAAAACTAAAAAAAAATATATAAAAAGACTGCCGGAAAAATTTTATGGAAAAAAATTAAAATCAACGGATTCAAAGAAACAACTCATTCCCGTGCTGGGGCAAAATATACAATGCCGGTTTCTTAAAAGCAAACGAAATTTATTTTCAAAAATGCCCCATGGAAGACATTATATTTACTTATGACATTTTAACTTCGGACTGTTCAATAATGTTCATAAAAGACACTCTTTATTTTTACAGGAAAAACATTGAAGGCTCCGCGACATATAATTTCCCGAAAAGGATTTATGATACGGTTGAATGTTTCATATTTCTGAAAAAACGTCTCAATGAAAAAAATTTATACAACGATTTTAAAAATGCCTTTTTGGCTCATGCCGCAAAATGTTTCGCCTTTGAATTTGAGGAATCAAACCTGCCTTTAAAAACTCTGGGATCTGTTTTTTTAAACATCAAAAACGATTTTTTCAAAAACGGCGAAAAACTTTTATACCCTGAAAATATTTTTTACAAAGCAAGAATTTTGTTATTCCAATTTTGTTTAAAATACAATATAAATTATGCGGTTTTCGGAAAAACTTTAAAAAAAACTTATTATTTCTTATCCGGAAAAAATAAATGACTAATAAACCCGTATCAATAATCATACCGGTTTACAACATAGCGCCTTATCTGAAACATTGTCTTGACAGCATAATATTGCAAACATTTAAAAATCTGGAAATAATAATCGTAAACGATTGTTCGACAGACGGCAGCGCGGATATAATAAAAAAATACTCAGAGAAAGACAACAGATTGAAAATCATAAATTTTGAAAAGAATATGGGACTTGGCAACGCAAGAAACGCAGGTCTAAAAGCCGCTTGCGGAAAATATGTGTTTTTTGTAGACGCTGACGACTGGATAGGCGAAAATCATATTAAAATCCTGCATGATGCAATTGAAAAACACGGATGCGATTTTATAATAGGAACCCATTATACTTTTGACAATACGACAAAACAAATTAAATTATTTAAACAAAAAAAAGCATTTTACAATCTGCCGGTTAATTCTGTTTCAAAAAAACAAGAAGTCCTGACTCTGAGAATGATATGGTCTGTCTGGAACAAAATATACGACAGAAATTTCCTTTTAAAAAACGATATTTACTTTAAAACGAATAAAATGGAAGATATTCTCTTTATTTACGAGACTGTCTTAAAATCTGCCGGATTTATGTTTATCAAAGACGCTACTTATTATTACCGGATAAACAGAAAAGATTCAATAATGTACAATAAAACCGACAGAATTTATAACTGCATAAAAGCGGCTTCAGAGATAAAAAAATTCCTAAAATCGCAAAATTTATTTGAAACTTATAAAAAATCTTTTTATCCGTATATTGCCCTTCTTTTTGCGGCCGAATTTGAAGTTTCCTCTCTTTCTTCCGGCCAGCTTGCAAAAATATCGCTTATTCTCAAACGCGTATTCTTTAACGGGATGAAAATTCCTTTTTATAAAACATACGATAAATTTTCTTATAAAATAAGACTTTTCTGTTTCTATATTTGTTTAAAATACGGCATAAATTACGCTGTTATCGGAAGGGTTTTGAGAAAAGCTTATACTTTTACAGCAGAATTTTTTACTTTTTGGAAGGGAAAATCTTCAGATCTATAATATTAAACAATGAAAACTTAATCCATCCGTCGGAACGGTATATTATAAACGCCGGGAAAAACACAAATTTAAACGCTTCACGGCATCTTAAAACAAAATATTTAAACTGTTTAAAAAAAACTTCCGAACTTTTATATTTGAAAGGCGTCATCTGCCTGTATTTTATGTACAAATGCCCGAAAGGAACGTCGCAGTTCCACGGCTTCCACTTTGTAATATAATGAATTATTGAAGGTCGCCTTACCGCTTCTATAATTTCATCTTTTAAAGGATGAAAAACAACATTATTGTAAACGTGAAACGCAGGGAAAGACTGGACATTCCATTTAAAATCCAGTCTTTTACAGGTTAAAGTTTTATTAATAACATCCTGATCTCCGAAAATAAGTTCTTCTTTCGTTTCAACGGCAAATTTAATCAATTTTGTTCCCAGACCGTCTTTGCGCCACATTGCAAGATTAAGAACCATAACGCCGGAATTTATCTGAAGTTTTTCAAATTCCGGTTTTAAAACAAGATGATTATAATACGAACCTATATCTTCTATCGCGGCTATATAATAACCTGAAACATCTTCCAAAAAAAGCTCTTTAAGGCTTGAGCATACGACTAGATCGCAGTCCAAATATATAATTTTATCAACTTCGGGCAGCAAATCGGCAGTCATAAACCTGTAATATATCGCTGTCGTAAAATGGTTAAGCACTATCGGAAGACTGTCCAAAACAGATGTATCAAGTTTAACGTATTTGATGTTAAAGTTTTTAATTTTTTGAAGTTCCGATATTTTATTCTTGTTTGAGTCCGATATTCCGCTGTCAAGAACGTAAAAAGAAAAGTCGTCGCCAAATGCGGCATTCTTCAAAATTGAAGCAATTACGACCGCCATATGCTGAGCGTAATTATCCGAAGGAGTAAAACATATATTAATATTCATTTTATTTATTTCCTTTGTAACGGTTCGCCTATTATATAAAATTATTTGATATAATTGTCAGGCATTAATATGAAAAAATTAAAAGTTTTTTTAAAAAACAAATTTCCCTTTCTTGCCGATATAAAGCCTTTCATGGCAAATCTGGCATACGGGCTGATTCTTGACCATCTTGAATTCCACGTAACCGAGCACTGCAATTTAAACTGTAAAGGATGCACTCATTTTTCAAACATATCCGGCGAAAAATTTACGGACTGCCTCCATATACAAAAACGCCTTGAACGCCTTAATAAAATTTTCGGCAAAATCAGAAAAATTAAAATACTGGGCGGAGAACCTCTTTTACATCCGAAAATTGGAGAAATTTTAAAAATAACAAGGAAAACCGTACCTTTTACAGACATAATTGTCATAACAAACGGAACTCTGCTGCCGTCAATGCCCGATATTTTTTTCAAAATCTGCCGCCAAAACGATATAACGATTGAAATTACCGTTTATCCGCCTTTATTCAACAATATTGAAAAAATAACCAAAAATCTTGATTTATTTCAAGTTAAATACGTTTTATCAAACAGAATATTTTCTTTTTGCGGCGTATTAAACGCAGCCGGCACTTCCGACAAACAAAAAACTTTTTCAAACTGCACCGGCAAATTCTGTTCCATTTTGAAAGACGACAATATTTATATGTGCGCCATAGCCGCTTATATCGGATATTTCAATAAGAAATTTAACGCTTCCATAGCGGAAGGCAAAGGAATCAACATCTACACCCATACGGGCAGAGAAATTCTATCCTATCTGAAAAAACCCGAAGAAACATGCAGGTTCTGCACAAATAATTTTAATTATTTTAAGTGGGAAACCACGAATAATCCGCAGCCACTCGACTGGTCCGGAAAAATATAAAAATATTTTATTTTGTTTTACAAAGAATAAATTCAAAAAAATTAAATATCTTAATTTTTATCTTTTTGTCGTCGGTTCTGTATCCTTTTATAATCGGCGAAACAATATATCTTAAAAAATATCCTGCTGTTTTAATACTATGCAGCACCAGTTGTTTTGTAATTTTCATTCTATTTGTAAAAGACAAATCAGAAGCAAACCCTGCTATATCTAAATAATAAAAATATAATTTCCGCTTCGGGACATACGAATTCCATGGTTTTTTCCACGTGATATAATGGATTATTTTAGGATTTTTCTTCGCCTTTATAATTTCTCTTTTCAACGGATGATTAAGAACATTATAAAACTCAAAAAAAGAAGTTTGAACATTCCATTTTAAATCAATATTTTTAATTTTATCTTTTAGAACTACATTTATTATATCCTGATCACCAAAGGCAAGTTTGTTATTTGTTTCCAGCCCGAATTTAATTAATCTTTCCCCCAATATGTCTCTTCGCCATAATTTAAGATTTACAACCATCACTCCGGTATTTATATAAAATTTCTCAATTTGTCTGTCAAGATATTTACGTGCCCAGAAAAAACCTATATCTTCCGTTGCCGCAAGATAATGCTCTGTCACGTCAACGTCAAACAATTCTTTTAAACTTGAACAGATAACAGTATCGCTATCCAGATATATTATTTTATCAACATCCGGCAGTAAATCAGCCATCATAAGTCTGTAATACACGGCCGACGTAAAATAATTTTGCACTAACTGAAATTTTCTAAAGATGGAAGTATCAATTTCAATATATCTTATATCAGATTCTTTTATTTTGTTAAGTTTTGCGATTTTATCTTTTTTCTCATCGGATATGCCGCCGTCTAATATATAAAAAAACAAATTATCACCGTCATCGGCATTTTTAAGAATTGAAGCGATCGTAACCGCCATATGCACAGCGTAATTATCATCGGAGGCTAAACATATTTTTATATCCACAGTATCACCTTTAATTAATTTTGCTTATTATACCATATATGCAAACCGGGCTTTTCAAAACACAAAGATAGTTGTTATAATTATACGGGTTAGATAAAATAACTAAATTTTTAATTCTATTAAAGTTCTCGGAGAAAGATATGGACGTTTCGGTAATCATTCCGGTATATAATGCGGAGCCCTATTTAAAACAGTGTTTGGACAGCATTTTAGCTCAAACATTCAAAAATATTGAAATAATTATCATAAACGACTGTTCTAACGACAACAGTTTCCAAATAATAGAAGAATACCGGAAAACAGACAGAAGAATTATAAGCATATCTCTTCAAAAAAACGCCGGACCGGGCAACGCAAGAAACGAAGGAATAAAAGCCGCAAACGGGAAATATATAGTTTTTATAGATTCCGATGATTGGATAAGCGAGGATTATGTTGAAACGCTTTATAACAGCATTGAAAAATACAATTGCGACATGGTATCGGCAAATTTTTATATTTACGATGATAAAACAGGGCAGCTGAAAACTGATAAAAACCCAAAAGATTTATATAAAGCCTGTTTTAACACATCAGAAAAAAAACAATATTTCTTATTTTTGAACAACAATTATATATGGATAAGAATATACAGAAAAGATTTCCTGAAAACAAATAATATTTATTTTAAATTGAACAAATTGGAAGATTCGCTGTTTTTATGGCAAGCAGTCATTTTTTCCGATAATTTTATGTTTATAGATAAGGCTATTTACTATTACAGAGTTAACAGAACCGGTTCTTTGACGACAACAGACTATGCGGGCGCTTATATTGAAGGATTGCGGGAAATTAAAAATTTTTTAATAAATGAAAATTTGTATACGCATTATAAACAACCGTTTTTCTTATTTGCAATGTCCGGCATTGCAAATTCATTTGAAAGTTCAAAATTGCCATATAAACAATTAAAAGATATTTTTATCAAACTTAAATATGAATTTTTAAACGATAGAGATATGAAATTTTATAAAGGACAAAGTTTTCTTTTATCGGCAAGAATGTATTTATTATACTTTTGTTTGAAATATAATATTAATTATGTAAGAATTATAAAAATATTTAAATTTTTACGTTTCGGAAAATTTTTAAGAAAAATTTATAATTTAAGGAAGCTTTCAAAATAAAATGACAAATAAAAAATCAATATGCGCGGTTATCGTAAGTTATGAACCCGATGAATCAATAACGCGGTTATACGAATCAATCAAAAATCAGGTTGACGAAGTTATCATTATAGACAATTCAAGCCGCAATAAAAATTCAAAAGAAATTCTTTTAAATTTATCCGAAAAAATAAAAATTATTTACAATGACAAAAATTACGGAGTGGCAAAAGCTCTTAACCAGGGCGCGCTGTACGCGATTGAAAACAATTATAAATGGTTTTTGACTCTTGATCAGGACAGTGAATTTCTTCAGGGAACATACGATTTGCTGCTTAAATCTTACGATACTCTGCCCGATAAAGAAAAAATTATGCTGATCGCCCCGCAGTATAAAGAAAAAATATACTCTGAAACTGCAAACAATCCTGCAATTTCAGATATAAAAAATATAATATGGAAAAAACGAGATTTCATAATAACTTCGGGCAGCCTTATAAGAACAGAATCGTTCGCATCGGCCGGATTTTTTGAAGAAAAACTTTTCATAGATAAAGTAGACTTTGACTTTTGCCTGAAACTTGCGCAAAAAGGGTTCTTGTGTCTCATCGCGTCAAATGTTTATTTTTCGCACCGGCTGTCAAACCCGGCGATAAAATCAGGATTTAAAGTTTTCAATTATCCGCCGGTTAGAAGATATTATATAGCAAGAAATTCTGTTTTTCTGTTTAAGAAGTATTTTGTTTATTCTCCTTTTAAAATGACTCTGACTCTTGTCCGCAGCGGAATATTTTTTGCCGCGTTAAAAGTTTTGCTGTTGGAAAACAATAAATTTGAAAAGATAAAAAATATTTACAAAGGTTTTATTGACGGCATTTTAAATAAATATTAAAAAATGGATAACACTTCAAAACACACAAATATCATATTTTTTACAGCCGCGGGCATCGGAGATTTTATATGGGCATCTTCAGCATTGTCTCTTATAAAAAACTATAATCCCGCCATAAAAATTTTACTTGTCGCATTTGACTCAAATATACGTATTGCCGATAAAAAACTTGAATATGACAAATTAATTTTAATTAACAAAAAATACTTTTCTTCAAAAAACATTCTAATAAGATACGTTTATAAAATTCTTTTCTGTATTATAAATTACAAAAAATTCCGAAAATATGAGACTATATTGTTCATGGATCAATTATCGTGGTTTTCTTTTATCACAAAATACTTTTTCAGAATTAAAAATATTATAGGCCCCGATCTGGCATGGTTCGGTTATAATATAAAAAACTCAGACGCAAAGTATTATACGAAAACTATACCCATGCCTGCCGATTCAAACAGAGTTCATATGTCCGTAAGATACCAGCTTCTTATACGGGCGTTGTTTAACACATATAATCTGTCAATGCCTGCGGCTCCGGACACTTCAAATTGGGCTGATAAAATCAAAAAACTTATCGGTCGGACGAAAAAATATAAAGTCGTTTTCTGCATTAAAGGTTCCGTTGAATGGAGATACTGGGATTTGAACTATTTTAAAAAAGTTATTCAAAAGTTAGACCAAATAATTGACGTTACTTTTTTTATCGCAGGCGGCAACGAACAGAGCAAAGAAGCTGACAAATTAAAAGACGGACTGCCAAACGCCGATATAAGAAATTTTTGCGGAAAAACATCTTTAACCGAATTACACGAGTTTTTCAAATCAACCGATTTATTGATATCCGTTGATACGGGCTGCATTCATATAGCAAGCCTTGCTAAAATACCGGTTATTTCACTGCACGGCACCACTTTGCCGGAACAGTCGCGTCCTATGAGCCATAAGGCGATTCCGTTATGTTCTTACAGATACTGTTCTCCGTGCAATGAAAAAATAGCCCTAACCGGAAAAATTTGCAATAAAATTTGCAATAATATACAATGCATGTATGATATTACTCCGGAAATTGTTTTTGAAGAAGCAAAAAAAATATTACTAAAAGAAGATACAAAATGACAGAAGACGCAAATAAAACTATATGCGCCGTAATAATAAGTTATGAACCTGACGAAGCGCTTGTCAGATTATATGATTCGGTAAAAAAACAGGCTGCCAAAATTATAATTATAGATAACGCAAGCCACAGCGAAAAATCAAAAGAAATTTTACTAGGTTTGTCAGGAAAAACAAAAGTTATATTCAATAAACAAAACTACGGCATAGCAAAAGCTTTAAATCAGGGTGCAAAATACGCTATTGATAATAATTACAAATGGCTTCTGACATTGGATCAAGACAGTGAATTCATACAAGGAACATACAGCCTACTTCTTAACGCTTACGAACTTTTACCTGACAAAAACAAAACGATGTTGATTGCTCCGCAGTACAAGGAAAAAATTAATATAAAAACGATTAACGACATTTGCCTGCCTGATGTTAAAAACATAATATGGAAAAATAAAAGTTTTATTATAACATCAGGAAGCTTGATAAAGACCGAAGTTTTTAATTTAACCGGCTTTTTTGAAGAAAAATTGTTTATAGATAAAGTAGACTTTGACTTTTGCCTGAAACTTGCGCAAAAAGGTTTTCTGTGTCTCATAGCGTCAAATGTTTATTTTTCGCACCGGCTGTCAAACCCGGCGATAAAATCCGGAATTAAAATTTTCAATTATCCGCCGGTCAGAAGATATTATATAGCAAGAAATTCTGTTTTTCTGTTTAAGAAGTATTTTTTTTATTCTCCTTTCAGCATGACGATGACTCTTGTCCGCAGCGGAATATTTTTTGCCGCGTTAAAAGTTTTGCTGTTGGAAAACAATAAATTTGAAAAGATAAAAAACATTTACAAAGGTTTTTTTGACGGTATTTTAAATAAATATTAAAAAATGGATAACACTTCAAAACACACAAATATCATATTTTTTACGGCCGCCGGCATCGGAGATTTTATATGGACATCTTCCGCATTTTCTCTTATAAAAGATTACAATACTTCTATAAAAATTTTACTTGTCGCGTTTGACTCAAATATTACTATTGCCGATAAAAAATTTGAATACGACGAATTGATTTTAATAAATAAAAAATATTTTTCTTCAAAAAATATTGTAATAAGATATGTTTATAAAATTTTTTTCTGCATTATAAATTACAGAAAATTCCGCAGATATGAAAGTATTTTATTTATGGACCAAATTATGTGGTTTACGTTTGTTGCTAAATATTTGTACAAGATAAGAAACATTATCGGACCTGACCTTGCATGGTTTGGCAATAATATTAAAAATCCAAGCGCAAAATATTACACACAAACAATATCTATGCCTGCCGATTCAAACAGAGTTCATATGTCTGTAAGATACCAGATTCTTATACGCGCATTATTTAATACCTATAACCTGTCAATGCCGGTATTCCCTGGCACATCATTTCTGGCTGATAAAACAAAAAACATTATCGGCAAAACTAAAAAATATAAAATAGTTTTTTGTTTGAGCGGATCCGTAAAATGGAGATATTGGGATTTAAATTATTTTAAGGAAGTTATCGAAAAATTAAACAGCACAATAAATGCTACCTTTTTTATTGTAGGAAGCGGGCAGGAACAAATAAAAGAAGCAGATAAGCTGAGCACGAGCATACTAAATGCCGACATCAGAAATATTTGCGGAAAAACATCTTTATTGGAACTACATGAGTTTTTTAAATTAACTGATTTACTGATATCTGTTGATACAGGATGTATACATATTGCAAGTTTGGCAAAAATACCGGTTATTTCCTTACACGGAACAACCTTACCTGAACAGTCAAGACCAATGAGTCATAAAGCAGTTGCTTTATGCTCGTACAGAAACTGTTCACCATGCAACGATAAAATAGCATTGTATGGAAAAATTTGCAATAATATAGTGTGTATGCACGATATTACTCCTGAACAGGTTTTAAATGAGGTTAAAAAAATATTAAAATACTGATTTATATAAAAGAGTTTAAAAATGATACCGAACACTATAAAAAAACAAATATGTGCAGTTATTGTAAGTTACGAACCTGATGAATCAATAATCAAGTTATATAAGTCAATAAAAGAACAAGTTGATGAAGTTCTTATTGTAGATAATGCAAGCAGTTGTAAAGAATCAAAAGATATTCTTGAAATCTTATCCAAAGATGTTAAGATTATTTACAATGATAATAATTATGGGATCGCAAAAGCTTTAAATCAGGGTGCAAAATACGCTATTGATAATAATTACAAATGGCTTTTAACATTGGACCAAGACAGTGAATTCATACAAGGAACATATAGTTTACTTCTTAACGCTTACGAACTTTTACCTGACAAAAACAAAACGATGTTGATTGCTCCGCAGTACAAGGAAAAAATCAATATAAAAACGATTAACAACATTTCGTTGCCGGATATTAAAAAGATAACATGGAAAAACAAAAGCTTTATTATAACTTCCGGAAGCTTGATAAAGACCGAAGTTTTTAATTTAATCGGTTTTTTTGAAGAAAAATTATTTATAGATAAAGTAGATGTTGATTTCTGTTTTAAGTTAAAAAGAAAAGGATACCTCTGTAAAATTTCAAAAAATATTTTTTTTCTTCAGCAACTCGGCAATCCTAAATATAAGTTTTTATTTAAAATCGCAAACCTGTCACCGGAAAGACGATATTATAGTTCAAAAAATGCAGTATATATGTTCAAAACATATTTCTTTTGTTGTCCGTTTAAAACTTTAATAATGTTGTTCAGAAGCTCTCTTTTATTTGCACCTTTAAAAATACTGTTATTTGAAAAAAATAAAATAAAAAAGATAAAAAACATATACAAAGGACTTATCGAAGGTATATTTAATTATTAATTAAAAAATGAAACAAATTATAAGAAGGTTACCGGATTTATTATTCCTTTTAATACCATTTGTAGATTTTACATTTTATTTGGATTATAAATTTGCGGACATAAGATTAACTTATCTTGTATACATATTGTATTTTTTTGTATATATAAAAAATTTTTTAGGTTCTATCCGTATTGCAAACTTAATATCAAAAACAAAACTGTATATCTACCTGTTTGCAATAGTTATTATAACTTCAATATACAATATATTTGTTGACAACAATACTATTGTTTTATTCTTAAAACAAATCATTATAATTGCATTTATTGCATTTGTTACATATATGTTTTTTTATAATCACAAGGATAATATAAAACATATAATAACCCTGTACCTAAAAATATCCTTTATTGTTGCATGTATAGGAATATTTCAGGAATTATCATTTTTATTAAATTTCCACTACGGTTACAACTACAGTTATCTGAATTTTACCAATCAAATCGGAGTTTCAGGGTTGATGTTCAGAGTTACAAGCATAGCAAGGGAACCATCTTTTCTAATTTATGCCTTAATGCCTGCTTTTTATATTTCCTTGTCTTCTTTTTTAACAAACAGTAAAGATTTTCTAAAACAATGGCAAAATATAATAATTATTTTATGCGTATTCTTAACCTATTCAGCGGTTGGATATACCGGTATTTTTCTTTCTTTTGCATTAATATTATTTTGGAACACCCGACAGATAAAACCGGGAAGATTTTTATTGTTTATCTTTATGTCTATTTTTTTATTTACTCTTGGAAAAAGTGCAGTATCCGACAGAATTGTTTCCATATATAAACAAATTAGTCCTTCTGCAAATCATACATCCAAAGACAACAAAGAACATGTCAATATGTCATCTGGAAAAAGTGCAGTATCCGACAGAATTGTTTCCATATATAAACAAATTAGTCCTTCTGCAAATCATACATCCAAAGACAACAAAGAACATGTCAATATGTCATCTTATTATCTGGTGCTCCACGCAAAAAGAGCATTTGACGATTTTAAACATAAACCTGTTGTCGGCACGGGGCTGGGGTCTTATACATATCCCAAACATGCCGATCAAGTCTATGAAAAATTTCATTCCAATAAATTTTTTCATGTTTCAAGCGAAGATGTTGCTAATTTATTTTTCAGAATTGTCTCAGAACTGGGATTGTTCGGTATTATTGTTCTTTTTATATTTTTATTTTCAAATTATATATTTAATATATCGTTTAGAAATCAAACGAATTATTTTATCATTATAAACAATGCCTGTTTAATATATATATGCCTAAGATTATTAAGAAACGGTTCTTATTATGCAGACGGTTTATGGATATTTATTTTTATGTATTATTATTCGAAACAACTGTTTACGAAAGAAAATAAAAGATGAAAACACTTGAAATAATAATCGTCAGTTATAATTCGCTGTTTTGGTTAAGAAAAACGTTGGATTCTCTTGACAGATTTTACCTGCCGTATTCAAAATACAACATTATTATTACCGTTGTCGATAATGCAAGCACCGATGATACCGTTAATGTTTTAGAAACCGAATACAGAAAAATTAATTTAATCAAATCAAATACAAATCTCGGGTTTTCCGCAGGCAATAATTTGGCGTTAAAAAAATCAAATGCAGATTATATAATGTTATTGAATTCGGATATGGAGCTTACAGAAAAATCAAAAAATATTGACAGTACAATTGAATATTTGGAATCTGACCGCAATATAGGCATGATAACGCCGAAACTACTGCTTTCAAACGGAAAACTTGATCCGGCATGCCACAGAGGCGAACCGTCTCTTTTGGATGTTTTCTTTTATTTTTCCGGATTTGAGAAATTATTCCCAAAAATTAAATTTTTTACAAAATACCATATGCTTTATAAAGATTTTTCAACAATGCACGAAGTTGACGCAGTTACCGGAGCGTGCATGCTGATGAAAAATGATATTTTAGAAAAAATCGGATATTTTGACGAACGTTTTTTTATGTATTCGGAGGACATGGACTTATGCAGGCGTTTCAGGCTGGCAGGCTATAAAATAATATATTATCCGGATGTTGAAATAATACATCATAAATATAAATCGGGGCTTTCAAGTTCAAATTCACAAACCAAAAAAAACATATCAAACCATTTTTACGACTCTTTTCTTCTCTATTACGATAAATACTACAAAAACGCATGGTATTATAAAATAGCAAGGTTTTTTGTGCTTATTTTCGTATATATAAAAACTAAAAAGTAATTTATTGCTATAATATAACGGTTATGAGAATTTCCAAGAAAAAAATTTCATTATTTTTTTTATTTCTTATTTCGGATACAATTACGCTTGTTTTAGCGTCTTTATCCGCATTTTACCTGAGATTTTTTATTTTTGACGGTTTTTTCATACAACAGCCCGTTGACGGTTTTTTCATACAACAGCCCGTTGACGGTATTTTCATATATAAATATCTGTCTGCAATGAAATTCATAATACCTTTATGGCTGATAATCATTAACGTATCAAAAAATTACAAATATTTTTTTGCCGTTCCTATGGACGAATTGGCAAGAAGCATCAAAGCCGTTTCAATATTTATTCTATCCTGCATAGTTTTTTCATTTCTCGTGAAAGTAGATTATTCAAGATCAATTTTTATTTTTCTGTGGATTAATCTTATTTTTTTTATGGTCTTATCCAGACAGCTTTTGCAAACTCTTATCGGGTATATTTTTAAACTGTTTAATAAAAGAAATCCTATATTAATGATAGGAAAAAATACAAAAAAATACAGAGATATATTTAAAAATAATCCGATAAATAAAGTTTTTTACTTCCCTTTTATTCTAAAATCACAGGATTTGGAAAAGGTAAAAGATCTGATACTTAAAAAACAGATAAAACAGATAATAATCGTAGATCACGCAATGTCGGATGCGGACATATTGTCTTTTTATGACTGGGCCGAATATAACGACGTCATATTTAAAGTTTTGCCGAGCGAAATCCAAATTTGCAGAGGAGAAATTTCAGTTGATTCGGCGTTAGGAATACCGGTTTTTCAGTTTATTTCAAATTCACTGACCGGAATTGAATATTTTTTTAAGAGATTTATTGACGTTGTCATTTCTATTTCAGCGCTTATATTATTGTCGCCGTTTTTGCTGCTGTTAATTATTTTAATCAAACTGGAAAGCAAAGGCAATATTATTTATACGCAGACAAGACAGGGATACAGAGGCAAACATTTTAAATTTTACAAATTCAGGTCTATGGTAACAAATGCGGACGATATTTTAAAAGACATAAAAAAAACAGATGCGGTATTTTTTAAAATGAAAAAAGATCCCAGAATAACAAGAGTCGGCACTTTTATAAGAAAATACAGTATTGATGAAATTCCTCAGTTATTTAATGTTTTAAAAGGAGATATGAGCCTTGTAGGCCCCAGACCAATGCTTGTATCTGAAGTAAAAGAACTCTCTATAAGAGGATATAATTTCAAAAAAAGTTTACGAGTTTTGCCGGGCATCACAGGACTTTGGCAGGTTTCAGGCAGATCATTATTAAGTGATGAAAAAAGAATAGAACTTGACGTTTTTTATGTAGAACACTGGAGTTTCGGACTGGATTTGAAAATATTGTTTAAAACTATTTGGATTGTGGTGTTTCCGCACGGTTCTTACTAATTTTAAAATTCATATAACGGTCTTAATTTTTCTATTCAATTTTGTATTTTCAAAGCTCATTTACCAACCGCTTCCGCTTTCTTTTATGTAAACTTCACTTTTAAAATACTTCATTTCATTACGAAAACTTAAAACCTAAAACTACTCCGGACTTGTAAAAACAATTGATTTTATATATCAAAACAATGCGGAGATTAAACAAATAATCTCCGCATAATAATTTTAATATCGTTATGTCTTTAGACTTTATAGTTTGCAGCGAAGTGAAGTAAATACAAGTTGCGGTGTACGTAAGTGAAGCGGAGCGAATGGTACATAAGACTTGGATTTACAAAACTGTAGCACAAAATATAAAGTCGTTATAATCAATTTTTTCTTGATTTCCCGATAAGGGTTCCGCCGAGTATCAGGCCTGTAATCCAAAAATAGTCCATTGCGACTCTCGGGCCTCTTAGAATGGTATCAAAATTTTCGCCTATTAAAAGAGACATCCACGCAAATAATGAATTTTCACTGACATATACTGAGTATAATCTCTTAAGAATCAATAAACTCCTACTATAATAAAAACATGTGTTAAATTGGGTTCTTTAAAAAATATTAATTTAAACTATTTCTGTCAAACCACTTATCTTTGACAACAAGGCTATGTACTGTTTTTTCTATGGCAAACATTAAATTAGTCCCACTGCCGCTTTCATTGTTTAAAGAATTTGTCCAATCTTTAGACACAACCCCATCATTATTTATTAGATAAACTTGTTCCCCTTCATAAGAAAGAAAAGCGAATCTATTGACTGAATCAGAAAATAAACTTTTACCCATTGAGGAATAAGGAGTTTGAATATTTAAAATATCAATTATAGTCGGGACCAAATCAAATTGAGAGCCTAATTTATTAATTTTCTCCGGTTTAAATAATTTAGGACAATAAATTATCATTGGTATTTTAAAAATTTTATCTACTTTTGTTTTTTCATATTCTCCAAACATACCTCCGACGCCATACGCTTGATGATCCGTAACCATAATAAAAACAGTATTGTCAAACCAAGGTTGCTTTTTTGCATTTTCCATAAAATTCCCCAAAGCATAATCAGCATAATAAAGTCTATTTAAATAACCTGTTTTTTCTTTGCCGTCCTCCTGGTATTTTTCCAAAGATTTTAATATGGTTTTAGCATAAGGAATATGCGTGGTTGTCGTGAAATAAAAAGCAAAAAAGGGAGTTTTTAAATTATTTACTTTTTTAAAGAAAAAGTCTAATCCTTCTATATCATATCCTTTACTTATAGAAACATCATATTTGTATATAAGAGGAATATCCTGTTTACCGTAAGAGTTTTTAAAACCATGATAATTAGCTAAGAAACACGCTTTATCAGATTCTCTTTTGTCTCCTTGCACATAAACATTATCATATCCGTTTTTTGAAAGAATTGCAGGCAATCTTGTTTGTCCGAAATTTTCAAGCCCGTATCCCATATAAGGCAATCCTTTAACATGAGGAATGCTAAAAAACACTGACATTAACCCCATAATACTTCGCTGTCCGTTGGCATAAAAATTATCATATACTAAGGAATTTTTTACTAACTCGTCAAAATTGGGAGTTACGCCATATTGCGTACCGGAAATTGAATCAATATAATCTTTCTGCCAGCTTTCAAGCAATATAACAATAACATTATAGTTTTTCCCGTTCACATTAAATTTTATTCGCTGACGCATTAACGGATATTGTGGATTTGGAGTGATTTCTTCATTATTTTCTATTAAATTTGATTTAACAATTTCTAAAGTTTCCTCTTCAGAAATATTTATAATATTCGGCATTTGTTTTTTTCTTAAACTGGTATATGATGTAAAAATGCCGTTTAAAGAAAGTTCGCCTATAGTATATTTTTTTGCATATGCATCTATGATTGATAAATTTTTATACGTTAATCTTCCTCTTATAAAAAAAAACATCACAAACACTAATAATGAAAGCGCTATTATATTAAAAGAGAGATTTTTATTTGGAGGCACATAATATTTATCAATCAACTTCAATGTAAAATAAAACAATAAAATAATAAAACCGATAATTATTAATGTTACCACAAAATAATCATGTAAGGCCAAATCTAAAAAATAGTCAAAATGGCTCTTAGCCAGAAGCAATTCTGTAGTTAAATGTTTTTTAAATAATTTAAAATATATTATATCGCTTGCCAATAATATAGAAAAAATCAAGCAGAGTGTATTAAGAATACAGCAATTAATTTTAATCAAGAGTTTGGAATTCACGGGAATATTTATAATTAAAAAAAATAATCCCAAAAAAGTAAAAATAGACAACAAATCAAAGCGAATTCCCTGAAAAAAAGAATAGACAACTTCAGAAAAAACTAAATCCTGAAAAAAAGAATGCACAAAAAAATATAAAAAAATTCTAGATATAAAAAAAATAATTACAAATATTAAAACATATAATAAAGTTAATTTAAGTCTAAAATATGATTTCGTACACACGGGCATAATTATAGAACCTCTAATTTTTTTAATTTTCTTATTGTATTTTTCGTCTTTAAATGTTTTATCGGCTGATGCAAAAAGAACCCGTCTCTTCTGTATTTATCATTAAAAAACAAATTTTTAATAAGAGTCGCTTGTCTTAAAATAACAACGGACGTTATCTCTTGTATTATTTTTTTATTATGTTCAGAAACAGGAATAAAACTTGTACTGTAATCCATACCGGCAAAAGTTGAAGCGTTTTTACCCATATCACCAATATGCTGAATACAACCATTTACCGGAACTAAAATTCTTTTGTTATTTTTTATAATTGTTTCCGAAATTTTAAAATCTCCAAGGTCTTTACTGTTTTTATTTAACAACAATTGAACACATTCCCTGGAAATACACATACCTGCATGTCCTACATCTAATTTTAATTTAAATTTTTGGCCTTGTTTCACGGTTAAATGCAAATCTGAATCATACAAGCTCATAAAACCGTCTGTTAAGTCAAAATTATCATATAAATATTTAATTGCATCTGGTCTTAATAACAAATCAGAATCACATAAGAACAGAACATCATTATCTGAATTAAGAAAATCATGCATCATTTCAAATAAATTTACGGCCAGAATCCCATTTCTTTTTTCTCTTCGTATAATTTTTGATGTTAGTTTATTAAATGTATTCCGTAAGTAATTAATATCAAATTCAGTGCTACAATCATCATAAACTCTTACATCTGTTTTATCAATATACTGACATTCACTTAAAGAATTCGCCAAAATATCTACATATTTTTTTCTATTATATACGGGAACTGCCACCATTATATTCATTGATTTACTCCAAACCATTTAATTTATACCTGTTTTTTGCTAAACAATAATTTAGCAAAAACTTTTTAAAAAATAAAATTTTAAATTTTATTTGTTTTATCTCATTTTTTAAAACGTGATTTTGTATATCATTTTTTTTATTTTGAGTTCCGCCAAGAACTATACCTGTAAGCCAAAAATACTCCATAGCAACCCTATTGCCGCTTAAAAAAACATCAAATGTATCCCCAATAAGCAATGAAATCCAACTAAAAATTAATGCAAGAGCTAACAATGAATTTTGTTCTTTGTATACTTGAATAAGTCTCCTAAACAAACAAATTATAATTAATATAAAAAGTATAAAACCAATAATCCCAAAATCAGCTAATATATTTAAATATATGGAGTGGAGATGCCCATATTCTGTTAATTTTTCAGAAGCAATTTGAAAATACTTGAATTGACGTCCTCCATTGCTTGGGCCAACACCAAATATGGGATGATCCTTAAAGATAAGTAATGCCACATGATACAATTCAAATCTGGTTGTAATGCTTTCATCAGCAGTTAAACTAGTTTTTTGTATTCTTTCTTGCAATGATACATTAGTTAAAAATATTCCACTTATAATAACAAAGAACGTTAAAATAAAACCTACCAATATTTTCACACTGCGCGTTTTGTAATAATAAAAAGAAAATATTAAAAAATATGTAATAAATCCTGAAATATAATAACCCCTTGAACCTGTTAAAAACAGTGCTATTATGGATATTACATACATTACAAACAAAATTATTTTATATTGTTTTAATACATCTAATTTAAACAATAGTAAAATAAGAAGAATGCAAGATATCAGCAAACATAGAGCAGCACACCCTATCGGATACATATCTGCGCTTAATCTTCCCCACATTAAAAATTTAAATCCGAGTATTTCTTTAAAAAACAGCCCGTAATATGACATTATTGATAAAAATAAAATAAACACAAAAAAAGATACGTATGTTAACACTAGTCTTATTTTTCTTGTTTTATTAATAAAAAAATAACCTAAAATAAATGCACCGCACCAATTCATGAAATATGCATACATTTCATTAAAAGCTTCTTTTTGATATTCACTAAAAAAAGCTAACAAACAACCATATACCATAAAGAGTATAATAAAAAACAACAGGGGTTCATACCTAATAACTTTCCAATACTTATATAAAAATAAAATTGCTATGGCGAAACAAATATATGCGCCTGAATAAGAAAAACTAACAAAAAAAGCAAATATATAATTTAAAATTTCCATATAATTTATTTAAACTGCCATTTTTATTTTTTATTTTTCCATAGTTCCAATAATTTTATATATTTAACAAAAGAAGAAAATAATCCAAACATCGCCCAAATAAGACCTTCTAATCCATCCATAAAGCCTAATCTCAAAATATATCTTTTAAAAAATTCAATAATCGGTCTGAATGTAATATCTGTAATATAAAATTTTTTATTTTGTTCATACAATTTCATTGCTCCAAGGGTTGTGTATTGATCAAATTTTGCAAAAAAACTATCAATTGTAGGATAAGAATGATGATAAAATAAATTTTTCATATATCCCGTTGTGCCGTTAACGACAAGCTCTTCGTGTATTAACCCGCCCGTGTATTTTGACAAATTTTTTTTTGCAAGCCTCAACCTTTTTTCATTAGCAAGACCCGCATATTTCATACGTCTTCCCAGAAAAAAATTATTTCTTGTCAGATAAAAAGCGTCATATTCCGTATTTTCAAGAGTATTTTTTATTTCTTCCTTCAATTCTGAAGAAACAAACTCATCAGCGTCAAGATGCAGAACCCACTCGTTTGCCGCAAGAGAAAGGGCATAGTTTTTTTGGTTTGTAAAAGAATCAAAAACTCTTTCTTTTATGACGGCGCCGAATTGTTTTGCAATTTCAATCGTTTTGTCATCGGAACCGCTGTCAACGATTATGATTTCATCAACTAAATCAATAACGCTTAAAAGAGATTTTTTTATATTCCGCTCTTCATTTTTTGTTATCATCACAAGAGATATTTTCATTTTATTTATCCATTTTTATTATTTTACTTAATTGTTGAATTATCAATTTATTGTCTATATTTTTTATATCATTATCTATTTTACTATCTCTTGAATCAACACTTATTTGAAATGCATTTTTATAATTTGGGCCCCAAACTATATTTATTTTTTCTTCATCATGTGAGTAATCCAAATACAAAGCTATCATTTTTTTATTATATGCCGCTCCAATATGAACAATTGAAGTATCTGGAGTTATCACAATATCTGAAACTTTCACCAATGCAACTATAGATAAAATATTTTTTTTATTTGGGATATATAAATATTCTTTATTAATCATATATTTTTTCATTTCATCATTTATATTTAAAATAATTCTAACATCTTTATATTTTTCGTAAATCAAATCTATAAGATTATTTAGTTGTGACAATTTAATATTTCTTTTTACAGAAGCAGAACAAGCGTTTAAAAAAATTATTTTAAATTGAGAAAACATCTCTTTAATTTTTTTAGCATATTCTTCTTCTAAATCACTTAAAAAAATATCATATTGCAATGAAACATTCTCAACACCTAAATATTCAAGTACAAGTTTATATACATTCGTTATATGTTGAGTATCAAAGTTTGCATTATTTAAAGAAATATCATACATATTATAATTATTTTTACAAAAACCTATCAAATAGCTTGGATTTATTTGTCGCAACTTAAACATATGATATGGTCTTGGATTAAATCTATAAAAATCCACAAGAACATCTATTTTATATATTCTTAATTTTCGTAAAATAAAAAAATTAGCAAATAAATTATCAGATGTTTCTATTATTTCATCAACGTAAGGATTATATTTAATTATTTCCTTACTATCTTTACCGGCTAAAACAATCACTTTAATTTTCGGATATTTTTTCTTGATTTCCCTAAATAAAATAGTTGATATAACCATATCACCTATTTTATTATCATCTCTTAAAAATAAGATTGTTTTGACTTTGCCGAAATCCAGTGTTTTATCAGTTCTTCGTTTTTTATCAAGAATAAATTTCGCAATAATATCCCTTAGAGGACGAGTTATAGTTTTTATATCTCTGTTAATTTGTTTTATATTTCTTACAATATTCATTTTCAACTAAAACCTATCTATTTTTTATATAACATAAAACATCCCAAATCCTGCCTATATAAGTACTTTAAATTTCTTTGTTTTTATATATTTTATTACTATGAGTGTCGTATATTGGTCATATATATATCTAATTATTTCATTTCATTTCATTTCATTTCATTTCATTTTATTTTACTCTCATAATATAATATAGAGCATAATATGGCGGCATATTATTATGTGGCTGAGAACCTCCAGTATTTTCTATTGTTTTTACGCCTACCCACTCATCCGAATATTGCCCCGATTGCCCACTGTAATTAGTCCCTTCTCCATCTCCATAAGCACCACCATTATTTTTACGCCAAAATCTATGGCTATGGCTTGGCATTTCGGCTATTGTTAATGTGTGTGTTGATTCTCCGCCCGCAGCATTTAAATTATAACTGCTGCCGGCTCCTACTACAAATCTATCTCTTAAATCCGGCGTTTGAACGCCGTTATGAACTTGCCCGTCGCATAACGCCCAGCCGTCCGGGATTGCAGATTCTTCTCCGTACCACATTATAATCATCCCTTTAACAAGTCCGTTATCTGCATGAATTGCATAGGGAACAGACGTAAGTTTCTCTCTGGGAGTCATTACTTTACCGTCTATTACGACTTCAAGATAACAATCTTTAACCTGCCAATTTACGTTTGACGGCTGCATCACATAAGAAAAAATACCGCTTGAAACAGATACGGACTGACTGCCGGACTGCCACAATAACGAACCGCCGGTTAACCCGTCAAAAATTAAAAAATTCATATTTTTTGAGCCGTTTGCGTCGCTGCCGTATGTTTTAAGTTTACCGTTATATCTTATTTCATAAGGAGCCCCCGCATAAACGGAAACGGCGCATGTTATAACAAACATTAAAATTAAAATTCTTTTCAGATTTAACATTTTCTGCCTCCGAAGTTTCTATTTAATATATTATGCTTCATTTTGCATTTTTAATAAAAAAATAGTTTCCTGTAAAAGTTTGGTTTTTACCCAAACTTTTTGTTTATCATTAAGCAATTCCCCTAATCCCGATACTATTTGCCTGTTATCTACTTTTTCCAATTGCTTAATTGCTTGTACTATAAAATCTTTATATTTCATATTTGTTCTGGTTTCTATAATTGCTTTATTTGGCGTCCATCTTTTGTTTAGAAAGAAATAAACATCATAAATGTCTCTGTTTGCTTTATTAATTCTTTCATACATGGCAACTAATTTATGCGCCAAAATATCCTCTTTCGTCATTACCTGCATTGATATACCTAGAAAGTTAAGTATCTCATATTTTGAATTAAAATTTCTTATATTAATTTCAACTTTAATATTAGGATTTGTCAAAACTTTACCGTAATATTCCAGTAAAAAGAATAAATTATATCTTTTTTCGCGTTTATCTTTTAATTTTCCGTAATTTAATAATATCTTCTCTATTGTTTTAAAAACAAGTTCCTGTTGCTTTAGGTCAAGCAAATCAAAATCAAGATCAACTGAAAATCTGTCCAAGCCGTGAAATAACAAACAGGCAGTTCCGCCTTTAAAGCCCAAATATGAGGCTATTGACGTATCGGTATAGATATCTTTTAAAATTTGGATTAAAATTTTTCTGTGTTCAGAAACATTAAGCATTTTTGCTTTCCTTATAATGTTTATCTACAATCTTAATCATATTTTTATTTTGATATATCGGCAAAATTTCAAAAACTTTATCCCAATTTAAATTTGATAAATTATCAAAATAATAATTTTTATTTAAATATATTATATCTAAAAATGCCCTTTCCGCCGAAGCAATATTATATGTTCCCGTATTTTCAATACCGGCAAGATTTGTCAAAACAGAATCTTTCAGTTTTCTGAAAACATATTTTTGTTTTAATATTTCTATTTCTTTTGACTGGTAAGTTGCAATAAATATTTGGCTGTAATATTGAAATGTTAATCCTGCTTTAGCCGTTACCGTTTCAAAACTTATATACGAGGGAGTCCATAGTTTTACGGCAAACTCTAATCTATCAAAATTTTCGTTTTTAGCATAAATTGCTTTTTTAATTCTGAAAAGTTTATTTGCTTTTGTATATCTGTAAAGTTTTTTGTTAACAAAAGGCATATCGGCTGTTTGCCATAATAAAGATATATTCTTGACAGTAAAAACAGTTTGATTTAAATTAAACAAGTCTAATAAATAATCTTTTTTCATAGGTTACAAATGCCCATTTATGTCCATTTGCAAATCATAAATACTATTTTTGAAAGCATAAGTCAAGCATAGCAAGTAAGCTATATAACACGGTATCGCTTATTTTGAGACAATAATAATTATTTTTTGCCTCCGATACATTCATATTTAAAATCTTGTTTCTTAACTTTTTTTAAATCCAGTATATTGCGGCAGTCAAGAATATTTTTATGTTTCATAAGTTTTGAAATCTTTTTTAAATCCATTTTTTTAAACTGTTCCCATTCCGTTAATATAACGGCGATATCGGCGTTTTTAACCGCATCATAAAGCGTATCGGCATACTGAATTTTATCGCCTAATATTTTACGGCATGTATTTGCGGCCTGCGGGTCATAAGCGCTTATGCTGACGTTATGTTTCAATAATTCTTCAATAATATCTATCGCCGGACTTTCACGGCAGTCGTCGGTACCTGCTTTAAAAGCAAGCCCTAAAACAGCTATTTTCGGATTTTTAATATTTTTTACCGATTCCAAAATTCTCATGCTTATCTGTTTTTTACGGCCGGCGTTTTCTCTGATTACGGTTTTTATCAAAGGCATATCAAGATTAAACGTATTCGCCATAGCCGCCAAAGATTTTGTATCTTTCGGGAAACAGCTTCCGCCGTAGCCGGGACCCGGATTTAAAAATTTACCGCCTATTCGGCTGTCTGACCCTATTCCGCGCGAAACTTCATTTATATCCGCGTTTGTTTTTTCACAGAAATTGGCTATTTCATTGATAAAAGCGACTTTTACCGCCAAAAAAGAATTGGCGGCGTATTTTATCAATTCGCTTGATTGTCTGTTAACAAATAAAATCTTGGTTTTATTTAAAAGAGGTTTATACAGTTTTGTTATAATTTTTTTTGCTTTTGAACTTCCGACGCCGGCAATTATGCGGTCCGGATTGAAAAAATCAGCGACGGCAAACCCTTCCCGTAAAAATTCAGGAAGCGAAACGATATCAAAATCGGCCTTATGATTTAATTTTTTTATTAAACTCTCGGCTTTATCGCATGTTCCGACGGCAACGGTAGATTTTACGGCTATTAATTTATATTTATTCAAACAAAGAGCCGTTTTTTTTATAACATCAAAAACATCCCTCATATCCGACATATTTATATCGGCGTCTACGATAGGAGTTCCCACCGCTATTATTATAACATCCGATTTCTTTATACATTCTTCAATTGAGGACGTAAAACGTATTCTTTTTAATTTTATATTTTTAAGAAGAAGTTTTTGAGAATCTTTTTCATACAGAGTAATTTTACCCTGATTAAGCATATTTACTTTGCTTTCATTCTTATCCGCACATATTACGTTATGTCCCAATTCCGCAAGACCTAACCCCGTAGGCAGACCTACATATCCAGTTCCTATAATCCCGACTCGCATTTATTATTTTTTCCTTTTTCAGATATTATACATATTTACAGAAGATTTTTGGCGTTTGATATAACGTCAACTTTGCCGTTGTCTATGTTTATAACGTGAAATCCATAAGTGTTTACCACAAGAGTTTCATCAACTTTGGTAATTTGGGCGTTTCTTTGATCGTTAAAATGTATATGTCCGTGAAGCCAGACAATAGGTTTAAATTTATTTAAAAAGTTTTTAAATCTTGCAAAACCCTGATGGCATAAATCTTTCTGGTCGTGTATTCCCGCTAACGGAGCATGCGACACAACTATAATTTTTCTTTTTTTTCTTCTCAAAATCAAATCTTTCATCTGCATAAAATATATTGTGTTTTCCATTTTTTTTACTATTTTCGTCATTTCGTGCTGGGTATACTGGAAAGAACCTTTATTATATTTCATTGAACCTTCAAATCCTATAAAAATATAATCTTGGAATATTTCAGCCCTTGCGTGAAGATTGATTCCGCCGAAGTTAAAATGTTTATCCGTTTCATATATGTCGGAAAGAAATTTCTCAATATAACCTTTATGGCCCGAAGGATGGAACGTTTGATGGTTGCCTTTAACAAAGAATAAAGGTTTTTTTAAACTGTCAACGAGAAATTCAAGGTATTGGCTGGAAATATCGCCGCATGACACAATAACGTCAATATCCTGCAAAAATTTCATATTTTGAAGGATACAAGCCTGCAGTTTTGAATCATCTTTGTCCGAAACAGCAAGAATTTTCATACAAACCCTTTAAGCAGAAGCTTATACGTTTGGAAGCCGGTTTGTCAGGCGGATTTGCAAAGCAAAATGAAGAAGCTTGGCAATAACAAACGCAAACAACAAATGTTTCCCGACAACGCTTTAAATATTTAAGCCTCAAAAAAAGTTGCAAATATTTTTACAGTTATAGAATTTCTAAACTTTGATACATCATTTTTTATTTTACAAGTTGTTTTAAAATATCGGTAACTATTGACGGGAATATATCAAAAAATTTTTTGTTTTTAAATTTTTCGGTAAAATCCTGCGCTGTAAAATCAAAACCCACGTCGTAGCCGGCCTCCTGACTTAAATAATATTTATGTTTTTGAATCCAAACGTATAAATCGGCATAAGTTCTGTCGTGAAATTTTGACAGTATTTTTTCTTCTTCCATAATTTTTACCGCCGGAAGAAATCTTTGGGCATACCATTTTAAAGAAGAAAACACTATATGCTTTTTTGCAAGCTCGCCTTTATTATAAGTTTTTTGAAATTCTATTATTTCTTCGTTAAGTCTGGTATAACTTTTTAATTCGGTGACTTTTATAGGCTGTATGAGTATATCATTATTTAATAAAGTAGACTTTTGAAAAGCGTCTTCTTCCAGCTTGATTAAAAATTTTTTAGTGTGTTCCGTGTCAAATGTATATTTTTTATCGCTTGAAAGTTCAAATTTAAACCTTACTTCTATAACTTCAGCGTCTATATATTTGGCTTTGAGTTCATTTTTGGCTACGGCAAGCCTGTGGTGACCGTCTATAACAAAATAATTATCAAGAACCTGATAAACCTGAATCGGCGGCAGTATGCCTCCGCTTTCCATTATGTTTTTAATATCGTTATATCTGGCGTTTATGGAATCCCTTTTCGGCAGCAGATTTTCGGTAAAATCAAAATATCTGCCGAGACTTCCGACTATTTTATCTATTTCAATGGCATGTACGCCCTTATTTTTCAGCGTATATGCGTTGAAATTCTTTTCTATGGAAGAAAAATCAACTAAATTATTATTTTTCATTTATTCCTTCTCTTATTTTTAAAAATTTATCTAAAATAATATAAAAAACATTTATTTTACTTTCAGAAACATTATTTGTTGAATTTTTTTCTGGTTTCATGAGATAACATAAGCCTGCATTCCCGTATACAGGAACCATATTCATGTTTAAGCATTTGTTTTCTGTAATTTTGCATTACTTCGTTATTCCATATGTCATTTATATTATTATAACTGTCAATATTAACAAAAGAAGTATATCCGCATGCACTGTGAGGCTTAACGGTATTATCTTCTAATATAAGCAGACCATACCATGGTAAATGGCAAAATAATCCTTTATTTTCATTTTGGGAATTTACAATATAATCTTTTATTGTGTCGTTTTTACAATCATTATTATTAAATTCCGCAAAAGTATTTATAATTCTGATATTATATTTATCTGCTTTTTCTTTTGCCAATTTAATATACTCCATAACATCTTTCTCATACTCTTTTGTTATTTTAAGGCTTTCATTGTCTGTTATACATCTTAAAAAGGCAACCGTTGAAAAATTATATCTGTGTGCAAAATCAATAATATCCGGAATTTCTTTATAGTTCATAGGCATTATTACAAAATTAATCTGCAGATAGACTTTACTTTCTGACTTGCTCATACAATCATTTAGTTTCTTGATATTTTTTTCAAGCCTGTCAAAACTAGCGCCAATTCTTATTTTTTCATACTTTTCCTTTATTATACTATCTATTGAAATAATAAAATCTATATTGTTTTTTGATATCAATTCTATTATTTCATCGCTTATATTTTGAAAATTTGAAATTACAGTGTAACGAATTCTTGGATAATTTATTGTCTTTACCAAAATATCCTTAAAATATGGTAATGTCAGAACTTCTCCGCCTTGCCATATTAATTTCTCAGTATATTGGAGATTGCTAAGAACAATATCTACAATTTTTTTATCAATATTTTTTAAAGGCGTTCTATCCTGATGACACATAATACATCTTATATCACATATGTTTGTCAAAATCACCATTATATTTCTAGGTTTGCTGTCCAATATTATCTTGTGGGTTGCAAGTTCGTATTCACTTAACAGTTTATTTGAAAAAAAAGCGTCATTTGAAAAAACAGATTTATATTTTCCATATAATTCTATCGTTTTATCATAATCGCAATTATAATTATGCATTTGCATAGCGTCTATGATTTGATTTGCTTCATCAATATCAAAAACATCTTTGTTATTTAATATACTATCCTTTGTTTTTTTTTGATATTTTTCATTCATATTTTATTTCTCTGATATTTTTTAACATCTTTAAATATTCCCATCGTACAAAAATTTCCGGTTGAAACATTATATTTTTAATATCTGCCAACCCTTTGATTATTTTACATAAAATATATCATAAATTATACAAAATTCTTTAATATTGTTATGGCGGTAATTATTATTAATAGAATTTTTATTTTACAATAAAAAAAATGGGTAGAGAGGGAATCGAACCCTCACGGCTCTTGCGAGCCTCAGGATTTTAAGTCCTGTGCGTCTGCCAGTTCCGCCATCCACCCATTTCCATGAATTATGTATAATAATGCTCGACAATTATACCATATTATGATAAAACCGCGCAACTAACTAAATTTAATTTGATCTGTTATTGTGTCTTATATCTTTGCCGTTAACCATAAAAATTACGTCTTCGCATATATTTGTGGCGTGGTCGCCGAGTCTTTCAAGTCTTTTTGCTATAGATACAAGGTTCATTGCTCTTATAACTGTACTTCTGTCATTTGTTTCTATCATGTATTCAATCAAATCTTTTAATATTATTCTTTTAAGTTCGTCAACCGCATCGTCTTTTTCTAAAACTTTTTGAGCTAGTTCCGTATCGCTTAAATTAAACGATTCTATACTTTCTTTAACCATTTCAGTAACAATCACTACCATTTTAGGTATATCAATCAACGGTTTTAGTTCCGGATATTCCAACAGTTCAACACCCGTTTCGCATATATTAACCGCTTCATCGCCCATTCTTTCCAAATCGCTGTTAATTCTCATAGCCGAAGTAATAAATCTTAAATCAGAACCTACCGGCTGGTTTAACGCTATAAGTTTTAAGCACGTATCGTCTATAACTATTTCGTCAAGATTAACTTCTCTTTCAATAGAGAAAACATCTTTTGACAATTCTTTGTCTCTCTTGACTACAACATCTATAGAAATTTTTATCATCTGCTGTACTGAACTCGCCATATCAACAAGTTTTTTCTTTAATTCCGTCATTTCCATGTCAAAATGTCTCATTTCTTCCCCCTAAAACGGCTATCTTATAAAAACGTTATTATTGTAGCATTTCGCATAAATTCAAACAACATTTATGTTTGAATTCATTTATTAAAATTTTTTCTGTAATCTGACGATATCTGTCTGCATATATCCAGACATTTGCCGTTGTCCGATTTCAGAATCTGTTTTCTGTATTCTTGCATTGCTTCATTATTCCAAATATCATAAATATTGTTATATTTATCCGTATTTGTTAAATGCGCATATCCGCATGTACAGTGAGGTTTAACCGCATTGTCTTCCTGTATAGTCATTTCATACCAAGGCAAATGGCAAAATAATCCTTTATCGGCGACTGTTTTTTTATCTTTTAAAGATTTTACTGTTTCTTGGCCGTTACAGACGGCATCATTAAATTCAGAAAACACGTCTATTATTTTGATATTATATTCTTGGGCTTTAATATTAGCCTGCTTTATATAATTTTCAATATCTTTTTTATGTTCTTCCGCGATTTTAAGATTTTCATCATCAGTTATACACTTCAAAAAAATAACCGATGTAAATCCGTATTTGGCAGCGAACTCAATAATATCCGGAATTTCTTTATAATTTATTTTCATTATTAAAAAATTAATCTGTAAATTTATTTTACTGCCGTACTTTGTTATATAATAATTTACTTTTTCAAGATTCTCTTTTAATTTATCAAAATTTGCTCCTACTCTTATCTTTTCATACGTTTCTTTTACGACACTATCTATAGAAATTATAAGATTTATATTGTTTTTTAATATTAGTTCTATTATATCCTCACCCACATTTTGAAAATTTGAAGTTATAGTTTGCTTAATCTTTGGAAATTGTAAAGTTTTCAATAATATATCTTTAAAATACGGCAATGCAAGAACTTCTCCCCCCTGCCACTTAATATTTTCTAAGTATTGCAGGTTATTCATAACAATATTTACTAATTTTATATTTATATTTTTTACAGTATTTTTATTTTGATAACACATTATACAATCTAAATCGCAGGAATTCGTTAAAATAAGCATTATGTTTCTCGGTTTACTTTTCAAATTTGTTTTATGAGCAGCTAATTCGTACTCGTTTAAAAAACAATTGGATAAAAAAACATTTTCCGAATATTTTTTATAATATTTTTTATACAAATCTATTGTTTTTTTATACTGTCCGGAAAAATTATACGTTTGCATAATATTTAAAATCAAATCACCTGAATTTTCAAAAATAATTCTATTCGTAAAATATCTGTCTATAACTCCAAATATACCGGCATTAAATTGTATTTTTTTTTCTTTAATCATGCTGATTAAATCATCAATAAGTTTTATTACGTCAATATATTTTTCGTGCAATTCTTCAATTTGACAATTCAATAAAATATCAATTGATTCATTATATTTTCCTTGTTGTTTTTTTACCGCAGCCAGATAATACTTTGAATATTCCCTGATGTTTCCCGATAATGAAGAACCGTTTAACAACACTTGAAATAAATTTTCGGCATCGAAATATTTTCCCGTATAAAAATAACATTTGCCCAAATGAAAAATAACATCTTCATTATCCGGAAAGTTTTTATGCAATTCAGTCAGCGACTGCAAAGCCTCGGCATACATTTTTTTTGATATTTTTTCTTTGGCAAGTTCCAAATCAACCATTTAGATACTCCGTGGATATCCGTTAAAAGAATTATCCAAAACGGCCTGAGACATAATCTTCGGTTTCTTTTTGCGAAGGATTTGTAAATATTTTTTCAGTCTTATCAAATTCTATAAGTCTTCCCAAAAGCATATATCCCGTTTCTTTTGAAATTCTTGCGGCCTGCTGCATATTATGCGTCACTATTACTATCGTATATTTTTCTTTAAGTTCCTGCATCAATTCTTCAATGTGCGCCGTAGCCATAGGATCAAGAGAAGAGCAAGGCTCATCAAGAAGAATCACATGAGGTTTTACGGCAACAACTCTTGCTATGCAGAGCCTCTGCTGCTGTTCAAGAGAAAGGCTCAAAGCGTTACTTTTTAATTTATCTTTCAGATCATTCCAAAGTTCGACATCTTCAAGGCTTTCTTTAACAATCTGGTCCGTTTCGGATTTACTTTTTACTATTCTGTTAATCTGCAATCCGAAGGCTACGTTGTCATAAACGGAAAGAGGAAAAGGATTCGGCCTCTGAAAAACCATTCCGACATTTCTTCTTATTTTATCTACGTCCGCGCCTTCGGCGTAAATGTTATATCCGTTTATCACTACATCGCCCGTAATCCTTACTCCTTCTATTGTATCGTTGATTCTGTTCAAAGTTCTTAAAAGAGTGGATTTCCCGCAGCCCGACG
>Ga0302243_1000291_pt1 | contig 49157 bp, 66 predicted proteins | sample AAG_UR_Met_MG_FD_193514 | JGI IMG/M metagenome (GOLD analysis project Ga0302243, IMG submission 193514) | Enriched activated sludge microbial communities from anaerobic digester in WTTP, New Holstein, Wisconsin, United States - AAG_UR_Met | ecosystem: Engineered > Bioreactor > Anaerobic >... | reverse complement strand
ATCATTCTGATCTATTTCGAGGATCTTGTCGAAATTGACTATCGCCTCGTCGTATCTTTTCTGGCCAGAAAGTGCAAGTCCCTTGGAGTTAAGGGCACGGATATCATTCTGATCTATTTCGAGGATCTTGTCGAAATTGACTATCGCCTCGTCGTATCTTTTCTGGCCAGAAAGTGCAAGTCCCTTGGAGTTAAGGGCACGGATATCATTCTGATCTATTTCGAGGATCTTGTCGTAGCAGGCTATTGCCTCGTCGTATCTTTTCTGGTTGCGAAGTGCAAGTCCCTTGGAGTTAAGGGCACGGATATCATTCTGATCTATTTCGAGGATCTTGTCGTAGCAGGCTATTGCCTCGTCGTATCTTTTCTGGTTGCGAAGTGCAAGTCCCTTGGAGTTAAGGGCACGGATATCATTCTGATCTATTTCGAGGATCTTGTCGTAGCAGGCTATTGCCTCGTCGTATCTTTTCTGGCCAGAAAGTGCAAGTCCCTTGGAGTTAAGGGCACGGATATCATTCTGATCTATTTCGAGGATCTTGTCGTAGCAGGCTATTGCCTCGTCGTATCTTTTCTGGCCAGAAAGTGCAAGTCCCTTGGAGTCAAGGGCATAAACATCATTCTGGTATATTTCGAGGGCTTTGTCGCAGTAGTCTATTGCCTCATCGAATTTCCTTTGTTTAATTAAATTATCCGCTTTATTTAATAATGAATAGAGTTTAGCTTTTTTTACCAACAAATCACCAAATGAATAATAATCTTTACACTAGAATTTTAACAATCTTTATTTATAAAATTATACTAGAAAAGCTTTATCACTATATTTGAATCTGAGTCTGAAATAGCTCTAAGAATAAATAACATCGTTTCCATCGAATCTTCAAGTTTTAAGCTAAGGACCTCAATATCACATGGGTCAAGCATTGTCTTAAGGGCCTTTTTCCTTAAATTTTTTGTGTCCTCAATAGCTCTTTCCAGGTCATTTATTCTAAAAGAGACATTATATTTCTTACAGAGTAGATCAATTCTCTCTCTGTACCTCTTTTTACTTAAATTTTCATTTATAATTGAGGTATACTCTGAAAGTAAAGAATTAAGACAGGCGTCACATTCATTATGTATAGACAATAGCTCTTGAATTATGCCCATAAATGAATTATCTTTAACGACTATCATCCTAACTACACCTCACCATACACAAAACTTTTCCATGATAATTGGCTTCATAGATTCTAAACGGGCCTTCTTCGTAGTTGTTATCGCCCTTTGTCACAAGGTAAGTTTTTCTATACTGGTCCTTTTCTATTCTGACAATCCTGTCTGTTATAGCAATCCCATCTTTTGCCATTCTATATCCTATGATGCCCCCCACTTTTAGCTCCTTAAAGGGGAAGTGATAGTCAGAGATGAAATGATCGCCCGACTTCATTGTGAGGAGCATGTTAGTTGGTGTGGCATACCACTCCTGGTACCTTATTGCATCACTTCCATAAACTTCACAGTCACATCTGGGAAGTTGCACCAACTGAACTCTCTTATAGGCCTCAAGTTTTTCATTTGATATACCGCTATCTGCGCATCCTTGAAATGAAATAGCCAAAGGTAAAATAACGAAAAATAAAACTAAACTTCTAAAGACTTTACTTATGTTCATTTTGATTTACCTCTAGATAAATAACCCCACTATGCTGTTCACAAGCTGCATGAGTGCGTACACAAAAAAAGCTGAAATTATAAATAATACAGCCAGCAATATACCTACGACCTTAAAGAAAGGAAAGTCTCCAGAATATGTTTCGGCATAATTACTTTCATAAGAAGGCGTGTAAGAATAATCAGGCGTTGAATGATTGTATGAAGGATAGCCGCTATTTGCAGTATGGTAAGCAGATCTGTAGATATATTGCCTAGAACGCTCTGAAGTCCCAGCACAGTTTACACACATCCCATTCCTATAATCCCAGTGGTAGCTGCAGACATGTTTTCCACAGCTGCAAGATTTATACACGGGAGTTTCTTCAAAGGCATCTCCTCCACATATATCACAATAATACAGTCCCATTTTAATACACCCAAATTATATCTGCCTCTAAATATCTTAAAGAGTTCTTGTTTATGATAAAGGAAAAATGTTTATTGTAAAACGTGGGATTAAAATATTAAGTTTACTTAGGCAAGTTATGGACTACGAAGAGTTTATTGGACTACCAGATGGGGACAAAGTCTTTATACTTGACTATACAAAGAGTAGGGACATAATAGAGTTTGGCTTGAACTCTGAAACTGAAGAAATTAGGCACGCTGTATCAGGAAATTCCAACTTGACTGAAGATGACCTAAGGGCACTATCAGATGATTATCTGAAGCTATAAGAAAGAATGTTGCAAGGCACCAGAACTCAACTTCCGGGATATTAAGGAAGCTTTCCAACGATGAATCAAAAGAAGTTAGGCTTGCAGTTGCTATGAACTTTGAAACTAGTGATGAGATATTAAATGAAATGCTTCAGTCACAAGGCGATAGCTTCAAGGAGATCTTGAAGGAGAGGCAGGAAGAGTACAAGAATGTAGAAAAGGTCTATGACATCATAGTCAGACTTAATGAGGAAAATGAGTATTATGGTGTAGTGACATATTTTATAATAGATGAAATTGAAAAGATTGGGCTCAGGCCTTATAGGCTTAGGGATTACCTAAGGGTGCTAAAGAAGGAGGAGAGGATAGTAGAGTTTAGGCCGGACAATTACATACCAATTGAGTATTTGAGATAAAAATACTATGTAGATTGATTGTATGCTATGGATCTAGATATAGATTTGAGCATAAAATAATTAGTCTATAGTAAATATTATTTGTTTACTATAAAGAAAAAGAAATTAATATGATAAACTATTCTATTGAAATAGGATATTATGGGATTATTTGATTTGATACTTTTATTTATCATAGGTATAGTAATCTTTTCAGTAGTTACTTCAAATTCCGAAATAAGTCCAAGTGTAATCGAAGAAAAAAACATAGAACTCTGTGCAAGTCTAAAAACGGGTCCGTTAAAAGATGGTATAATAAAAAATAATCCTGAAAACAGATACACGACTGATGAAGAAATATTCATAGAATTAAAAATTAGTGGTCTAGAAAACAATGGTGGAGAATCAGTCTATCGCATAATGTACTTACTTACAGAAAGAGAGGATAAAGATACCTATTATCTCTATCAAAACAAAAAAAATACAGTGCCTTTCAAAGAAGGAGGGGGAATCTATAATGAAATTATACAGCTGCCAAAAGAATATTTTAAGGAAGGTAACTATACGATAGTCCTAAAGATTCAAGATATGAAGGATAAAGAAATAAAAGAGGTAAGACAAAATTTAACTATTTATAATCGCCCAAAGAATTATTACAGTTTTATTCAAAATTTTGAATCTGAAGAACTACCTCCCGTCTTTTGGATTATCTTAATTGGAATTTTCATTGTTATGTCAATCACAAGAGAACAGAAAGAGGATTATTCGAAGGAAAATTATGATAGGGGTACATTTAGAGTAAATGAGTTTAATGACTATATGTATACGTATAAGATGAGAGAAAGTCAACATAAAAGGGCTGAAGAGGAAAGAAGAAAACAAGAAGAGTACCGAAGAAAGGAAGAAGAGCGTAAAAGGGCTGAAGAGGAAAGGAGAAGGGAAGAGGAAAGAAGAAAACAAGAAGAGTACCGAAGAAAGGAAGAAGAGCGTAAAAGGGCTGAAGAGGAAAGGAGAAGGGAAGAGGAAAGAAGAAAACAAGAAGAGTACCGAAGAAAGGAAGAAGAGTATTCAAGGAAAAAGAGTCAAGAATACTCTGATAATATAAAAAACCTTCTAAGAGAGTTTGAATTGGATCCATATGGAAAAATAGGAAGAAAGGAAATAAAGGAACAATATAGGTATTGGGTAGAAATTCTTCATCCGGACAAGAATCAAAACAAGAGTGAAAAAACTAGAAAAAAGGCTGAAGAAAAATTGAAACGAATAAATCAAATATATGAAAAACTAAATAAGCATTATAATAAGTAAAATTTATTAATATCTAATAAAATAAATTCAGTCGTTAATCTTAGTAAGGCTATTTATTACATTATCAAGATATTTACTTTCCTTTCCATACTTCATTTCCTTATTATAGATTTGAGCTAATTTTTTGATATTATTTTCATCTATTTTGTATAAACTTCCAGAACTGGACATAATGAATAGGTCAGTTTCCTTTCCAACTCCCACAGCAACTTCAGAATTTCTCTTAGCTTTGTATACATTGTATAGAGTTGTTCTCATGTTGTCTGTTTTAGAATGTTTCTGGAAGTATAGTGTATTTATGGCCTGTGTTGTTCCACTCCCAATTGCAGAAAAGCTAATGTCTCTGCGCTCCCCTATAAATTTCTCATTGATAACTGAAATATGGGCGCTTGCCCCCTTAAATCCGGCCAAAAGAACTGAAACGCTAAAATCAAAATCTTTTATCTCATTTAACATCTCGGTAACAAATTCATTATGGTGATCTTTCATTAAAATAGTATTTATAGATTGATGGTCAATTTTGAATCGTGAAAAAATATTCTTCTCAATGTTTGCATCTCTTTCATTTATAATATTTTGATATATTTTATTTTGAAGAGTATCATAAGAATAATCGTTATTGAGATTATCAAAAAGCCTTTGAAAATTATTTAGATTTCCTGAAACCATTGCAACGGCTGTAGGAGTTATTTTTCTATACTTTTCAATATTATGTTCAAATTGGCCTAAGTAAGATCTTGATACCATTCTATCGGTAGCAAATACTATAGCTTCTCCTTCTGAATCTAATCCTTCAGACAAACCTATTGCGGCAATACAAGTAGTCATAGCTTATTTATAAGAAGGAGAGTATTTAATATTTTCGGATATGGGTAGCTCATGTGTTATGTAAATAAGAAATATTTATTGAAGATATATTAAAATACCATTAAATCGAGATATGTAAATACTAATCGATATTTATTATTCCACTTCTTGTTTAAGCCATTTTTCTACCTCATATTTTCCTTGAAGTATAACTTTTCCAGATAGACCTTTGTGGATTACAATAGAAGGCACTTTTTCAAGATTATATGTTCTAAATTTGAATATCTTTTTAATAATTTCTTCTTTAGTTCCCTCACTTAACTCTATATACTCCACAGGTATTTGATCAGGAATTGTATTTTTTATAAAAGGCAAAGTTTCGATTGAATCTTGACTTGTTTTACTCCAAAATACTTCTATCCAAAGGATGCCCTTATCGTTTGTATTCAAACAACAAGCTGTTGTTGACAAAAATAGTATAATAATAAATAAGACTAATAACCTCTTCATTTACCCGCCTTTAGACATTTATCTTTAACTTAGGATATATTTAAATTTATCTCTAACTTGGAATATCTTCCTCCAGATGCCTTAAAGAGTTCTTGTTTATGGTAAAGAATAATTTTTATTTTTATCAGTCTTGCGTAGATTTCAGGATCTGTAGTGTATCCAATGGCTAGCCCTCATTAGTGCTCGTGTTAACACAAAAAACAGTTGGTGAATCCTATCGCTACCATTGTTAGCATAAATAATGTATTTCCAATATTTTTATGAATAAGTTAATAGCAGGAAACTAATTACTATCAAAACATAACAAATAATATCAAATACTCTCATTTAATTACCTCCTTCTTTTTTTGGCGCAAATAAATTAAGGATAAAAATTGCTAGTAAGAATGGTATTGAAGGTATCAATACCACTATGACGAATAACGGGAGTAGTATCGGCGCTGTTATGATGAGTATAAGTATTGCCATTTCTCGGCTGCATCCTAATGCATCTTGTGCAGTTTCTATTAAACCTTCCATCTGTTCACCTCCTTTCCATTTCCAGATACTTTTCCAATACCTCTTTTACCCTTCTCACCTTTATTCCTTTCGCTTCCAGCACCCTAATTGTTTCTCTTTGTTCATCCTTAAATATGTCCTTGTTGTATTCTATTATACCGGCTATCCCGTGTATGTTTGAGATAATCTCAAATTCTATCCCTTCTACATCTTGATAAAATTACCTCACCACATGCTTCGTTAGATACTTCATTTTTCTCACCTAGTTATATGGAAATATAGTTTTGAGTCCTTACTGATCTGGAAAAATAATAAACATAGAATTCTATTGCTAATCTCAGTAGTATAAGGCATCAAAATACTACAGTTGATTCTTAATTTAAATTATTTTCCACCTTTTAATTAATCAAATAAGTGAATATTTTTTAATGACAAACATTTATAAACTTCATATCGGCCCTTCATCTAATGATTAATCCAAATAACACCAGAATGGTTCCTGGATGGAAGTTTGCCCCTGTTCCCATATGTTTTGGCGGTGATCTAAGGGCAATCGCATTTTGTTGCCATCCTGGATATCCTTTGACATTTTCCTTCAAATGCGGTCTTCCAAAAGCCTTGGAAGAGCTTGGTATAACTAAAGAGGAGTACATCGAATTAAAGGATAAGTTCTCAAAAGAACATGATTGGGATAGTGAACTTACCTGTTTCAAATCACTTTCTTATTGCTGCATGAGAAGAGGTGGATGTGTAGGGGGTAGAGACTTGGCCCTATCATCTAAGTACAAAGATGAAGAAGCATATGAAAAATATTTTGCATTGAAGAGAAAGCTCTGCGTTGAAATATTAAAAAAAGCTAGAAATAAAGAAAAGGTTAAAGAGCTTTTAGAATATGAGCTTTCTAGACCAGAGCCTTTAATCGAATAATGTTATTTTTTATGCGATCATTTTTATTGAATATCGCAGAACCAGCAACTAAAATGTCAGCACCAGCATTTTTTATTTTCTTTATGTTTTTTTCAGTAACTCCGCCATCTACTAAAATCTCAATGTCATGCCCTCTCACTAATTTCTTTGCTTCTTTGATCTTTGGCAGCATTGTCTCAATGAAGCTCTGGCCTCCAAATCCAGGATTTACAGTCATTAAAATAAGTAAATCTATTGAGTCCAAAAGATGAGTTATAGTGTTTAATGGTGTTGAAGGATTCAAGGCCAGACCAGATTTCACGTTAAGTTCTCTGATTTTATTCAACAATCTGTGAGGGTGGTAGAATGCTTCCACATGAAATGAAATGTAATCAAGAGAAATATCCCTGTTTTCATTATCAAGCGCCTTGACAAAGCTCTCAACATAGTCTGAGGGATTTTCTACCATCAGGTGCACATCTATCGGGAGGGTAGTTATTTTTGAAACAGCCTCAACAACTAAAGGGCCTATTGTTATATTGGGGACAAAGTGGCCGTCCATTACATCTACATGGATTATGTCAGCACCGGCATTTTCTGCCTCCATGATGTCATCTCCAAGTCTAGAGAAGTCGGCAGAAAGGATTGAAGGTGCAAGTTTAGCCATGAATTAAATCTCCTTGTGCTCTACTTTTTTCCAGTCTGACATGAACTTTTCAATCCCTATGTCTGTTAGTGGATGTTTAATAGTCTTCATCAAAACATCATATGGGATTGTTGCTATATCAGCGCCAACTAGAGCTGCCTGTAATACGTGAATTGGGTGCCTTATGCTTGCAATTATAACTTCAGTTTCAAAGAAATAGTTTCTGTAAATCTGTTGGATCTCTGCAACAAGATTCATCCCATCAGTTGAAATGTCATCAAGCCGTCCTACAAATGGTGAAACGTAAGAAGCCCCTACCTTGGCGGCAAGCAAAGCTTGAGTTGCAGAGAAAACAAGGGTGACATTTGTTTTAACGCCTTGCTCAGATAATGACTTCACAGCCTTCAAGCCGTCTTTTGTCATTGGAACTTTTACTACTACGTTCTTATGAATATCGGATAGTTTTAGCGCTTCATCAACCATACCCCTGTAATCAGAAGAAGTGACTTCAGCTGAAATCGGTCCATCCACAATTTTACAAATCTCCAAAATTATATCCTTGAAAGGTTTTTTTTCCTTAGAGATCAGCGATGGATTAGTTGTTACTCCTTCTATTAAACCAAGGCTTGCTGCATCTCTAATGTGCTCAATATTTGCTGTATCTAAAAAAAATTTCATATATTCCCCTCATATAATTATTATAATTATCTTTTCATTGCTATAACATTTTTTGATAGTTTGCAAATTTCATCTGAAGTCAAATTATATATCTGCATTAGAAGCTCATAATCGCCGCTCTGTGCAAACGTGTCTTTTATGCCACATCTTAATATTGGAACTGGGTATTCTTCACAAAGTATTGATGAAACAAGTGCTCCCATGCCAATATAGATATTATGCTCTTCTGCTGTTACAATACATCCTGTTTTCTTAGCGGATTTAATGATGCCTTGCCTGTCAATTGGTTTTAGTGTGCTAAGATTAATTACCTCTGCAGAAATGCCATCCTTTTTTAGCATTTGTGCAGCCTCAAGTGATTTTGAAACCATTATACCTGATGAGATTAGTGTGATATCCCCTCCATCCACCAATGTTGAAGCTTTGCCCATTTTTATTTCATCTTCACTGTTAAAGACATTTGGGACTTTGCTTCTGCCAAGTCTCACATACGTTGGGCCTTTCTCTTGGGATACTTCCCTTATAGTCTTCTTAGTTTCAAACGTATCGGCAGGAACAATCACCTTCATATTTGGAAGTGCACACATGAGCGAAATATCCTCAATCATCTGATGGGATACCCCGTCCTCTCCGACTGTGATTCCTGCATGAGTTGCAACAATTTTGACATTCATTTTTGAGTATGCGATAGATTGCCTTATTTGGTCATAAACTCTACCAACGGCAAACATAGCAAATGATGAAGCAAAAACTGTCTTTCCGGTAGTTGAAAGACCTGCAGCAATGCCTATCATGTTTTGTTCGGCTATGCCAACATTAAAGAATCTGTCAGGGAACTTCTTTCCAAATGAGGATGTTTTTGTTGAAGAGGATAGATCAGCATCAAGGACCACAATGTCCTTTCTTGTCTCCCCAAGCTCTGAAAGTATTTCTCCATAGGCATCCCTTGGAACTCCAAATCCTGTCATGAATTAGCCTCCAGCTCTTTCATAGCTATCCTATATTCTTCATCATTTGGTGACTTACCGTGGAAGGATACGTTATTCTCCATGAATGATACCCCTTTTCCTTTGACTGTGTGCGCAATTATCATCTTGGGTTTGTCAGTTATTTTAAATCCTCTATTGATAGTTTGAATTATCTCTCTGATATTGTGCCCATCAATTTCATAAACTTGCCAATTGAATGACTCAATCTTACTCTTTAGCGGCTCAAGGGGCATAACTTTCTCCGTTGGACCGTCAATCTGTAAGTTGTTTCTGTCAATTATTGCAGTGAGATTCCCAAGCTTAAAATTAGGTGCTGCCATCATGGCTTCCCATATTTGGCCTGATTGAAGTTCACCGTCACCCAATAATGCAAAAACTTTTGAACTGCTGCCATCAAGCCTTAAACCGAGTGCTATGCCTGTAGCAATGGATAGTCCTTGTCCCAACGACCCTGTTGAGATTTCTATACCGGGCGTCATCGTGCAAGGGTGCCCTTGTAAAAGGCATTTGGGTTTTCGCAAATTTTTTAGCTCACTGACATCAAAATATCCTGATTCTGCAAGAGCAGCGTATAATGACGGGCAAGCGTGCCCCTTACTTAAAATGAATCTATCCCTGCCAGCCCAAAACGGATCTTTAGGATTGTGATTCATTATATGAAAATACAGGGCAGTAACAATATCTGCTGAAGAAAGGGATCCGCCTGGGTGACCAGACTTTGCAGAATAAATCATTTCGATAATATCCTTCCTAATGGTGTTAGCTCTTTTTTTTAAATCATTGAGTATCGAATCGTTTAAAGTTTCTTTTGTATTCATCTTATCTGATTTGATTTAATTTTTCTCAATATAAATGATTTATGGTTACCGTATATTATAAAATACACTAAACTTTTTATATATAGAAACAAAAAAATAATTATGGAAACTTGTGGCATTTGTAGAAGAAGGATTAGAGATAATCTTGAGATGTGCTACTGCAGTTACTGTAACATGACTTTTCACTTCACCTGTATTGAAGAGCAGCCTTGCCCAAATTGTGGCAGGGTCTTAAATGTAGCCCATGTCCGGCTGGGAAAACCCACTGAAATTTATAGAAAGGAGAAAGACAAGGATGTCTTTGTTGAAGAGGTAAATACTGAACAGGGAAGTGAATCTCTGTCTCCAGTTGAAGAAAGTTTTGAAAAGCAAGATGTTACTGAGAAGGATATCCCAGAAAGAATGAAGACTGAATTTTACTCTGAAGAATCATCCCAAATGAGAGATATGCAAAAATTCAGCGCACCCCCCATGGGAGCAGTTGTCGAAAGGGGCAAGACTCTCAAGAGACGAGATGTGAAAAAAAGGATGGACATTCCAAGGAAAAAATTATTATTTATCCTGCTAGTCATAGCTCTTGTTATAATTAACATCATAGTGATTTTCTATGTTCTAAATAATGATACAGTTCCACTCCTAAATATCAAATTTGGTGGAAAAGAGGCAGTTACAAAAACTTTCTTTAATTATTAAATTTTTAACCAAAAACGATAAAAGGATTCTACCATGTTTTGCTGTGGGGACTATATTGCTCAGAAATTTAAAAATAGAACTAGAAGACTCAATAAAAAGAGCTGTTAATTTAGATGACATTGTTGTAGTTTTTTCTAGACCCCCTGAATTTAAATTTGGCGATGTTGCAACTCCTCTTTGCTTTGAGCTTGGAAAAAAACTTAAGAAATCTCCAGTGCAGATTGCAAATGATGTTGTAAAAAATATCATCTTGCCAGAAGGAGTGGAGAAGGCAGAAGCTACTGGTGGTTATATCAACTTCTTTTTTGATAAAAAATACTTCTCCAAAAAGACTGTTAAAGAGGTAATCAAAAAGGATGCCTTTTACGGAAAAGGGGAGAATAAGAAAGAAAAAGTAATGGTTGAGTACTCCCAGCCCAACACCCATAAGTCTTTTCATATTGGCCACTTAAGGAATGTATGCCTTGGAGATGCATTAGCCAATATAATGGAATTCTCCGGCTATGATACTGTCAGGGCAAACTACATCGGGGATGTTGGGGCTCATGTTGCAAAGTGCCTATGGGCGTATATGAAGTTTTATGATGGGGTTATCCCAGAACAAAACAAAGGAGAGTTTTTAGGTAAGGTCTATTCTGAGGCCGATAAAAAGCTCCAGGAATCTGAAGAGTACCAGGAAGAGTATAAAGTTGTACTAAAGAATCTCTATGACGAAGACAAAAAAATAATGGAAATCTGGGAAATGACAAGGGAGTGGAGCCTTGAAGAGTTTAATAGAATCTATATGGAGCTAGGTATCAATTTTGATGTATTTCTGTATGAAAGTGAGGTAAAGGATGAAGGCATTAAGATAACAAGAGAGCTTATGGATAAAGGTATAGCGGATGTAAAAGACGGGGCTGTTTTAGTCGATCTAAAGGAATTTGACCTTGATGAGTTTGTAATACTTAGAAGCGACGGAACGGCACTTTATTCAACAAAAGACCTTGCACTTGCTAAGAGAAAGTTTGAGGATTTCAGGATAGATCTCTCTTTGTATGTTGTTGGAAGTGAACAGAAGTTCTATTTCAAGCAGCTTTTCAAAACATTGGAAATTATGGGATTCAAACAGGCAAAAAAATGCTATCATCTGTCTTATGAACTTGTTATGCTAGAAGAGGGTAAGATGTCTTCTAGAGAAGGAAATGTTGTACTCTATTCAGAATTAAAGGATGTTGTAAAAAAAGAAGCATTGAATCAGGTTAGGGAAAGAAACATCTCAAATGCTAAGGACATATCTGAAATTGTGACCATTGGGGCTTTAAAGTACAGCATGATGAAGGATAATAACAAAAGGATTATATTCAACTGGGAAAAGGCTCTTGATTTTGAAGGGGATACCGCCCCCTACATCCAATACGCCCATGCAAGGGCATCTAGCATCTTAAAGAAGATAGATGATTTCAGCGCTGAATTTGAGATAGATAGTCTTGATGATAAGGAGTACAAGCTTGTTTCCATGATATCAGAATTTCCCGAGATAGTTGAAAAGGCATCAATTGATTATAGGCCTGACTATGTATCCAATTATGTGTATGGCATTGCAAAGTGCTTCAATGAGTTTTATCATGAGTGCCACGTTATAAATGCCGAAACAAATAGGGATTTCAGGGCATCGCTTGTTAAAGCAACAAAGATTGTATTAAGAAACGCCTTGGCTCTTCTTGGTATTAAAGCGCCTGAGGAAATGTAGTACACATTTTTAAGTATCTACCCAAATATTTATATATTGTTTTTATTAAGTAATTTTGGTGTTTCATTGAAAAATATAACTCCAAAGAATATCGCCTTCACTGCAATTTTTGCAGCAATAGGGATTCTATTTGGAACGATACTGCTTATTCCAACACCAGTACCAAATGTTTACCTAGATCTGTCACATATAGGTACAGTTCTTTCTGCTATGCTTTTAGGCCCTGTGTTTGGGGGCATAACAGGATTTATTGTTGGTATATGGCCTGGTATTACTTTTGGGAATTTTTTTGTACCCCCTTTTAAGGCCCTGACCGGAATTTTAATTGCAATTCTATCAAAAAAGACTAGGCCTGGTGTGGCAGTTTTTGTAGGCTATCTTCCTGAAGCATTTTTAACCTATCTGACGCTTGCAGTATTAAAAATCCCTTATGGTCTCCCGTTGCCTGTTATATATACAATTCTACTGAAGGCCTTTGCAGAATTTATCATTCTAGCTATACTTATGGAAATAATAATGAGAAATAAAGGAATAAAACATTTTCTTGAATCAAAGGTAGGATTTTTATACCTTTGATATTTTTAATTTTTGTGAGAAAAAAACATCTTGATATCTTTCTTTCAAATCTAAGGGAGATGGAAGATCCTAACATGTTCGAAGAGCAATACACTACACCAGGTGATATAGCTAGTGAGATTGTTCTTTTTGCCTATCAAAGAGGAGATATAGAGGGAAAAACGGTAATAGATCTTGGCTCAGGTACAGGCCGCCTTGGCATAGCTGCTCTGTTATTAGGTAGCAAAAAAGTGCATTTTATAGAGAAAGATAAAAGGGCAGTAGAGATTTTGAAAGATAATTTAAAAACATTAACTTTAAAAAGTAATCAAATCTTAGGAGAATACGAGATTACGGAAGGTGATGCTTTACAGGTCCTCCTGCGAGGGGACACTATTATTCAAAATCCGCCTTTTGGTACCAAAAAAAGAAATATGGATACCAAATTTTTGAAAAAGGCTTTTGAAATAGGAAATGTGGTGTATTCCTTACACAAAAAAGGAAACTATGAGTTCATTAAAAATGTTGCTTTGGAAAATGATTTTGAGCTAGTTGAAATAGAAAATTTTAATTTCCCAATAAAAGCGATGTTTGAGATTCATAAGAAAAGGAAAGTATTGATTGAAGTTGAACTTTATAGATTCACGAGGTGTTATGATGGAAGCGAACGGAGAGACTAAAAAGGAATTTGTTATACCGGGCGACTACATAGGGGTTGCTGAAGAGTTTTTACCAGGAACTGGTGCATATGAAGAGAATGGAAAGATATATGCTACCTTGGTAGGAAATTTAGACCTTGATATGTCAAAAAGAAGTGCAAGCGTCATTTCTAAAACAAATGTTGTCCCGCAGATAAAAGAAGGGGATATTGTCTACGGAGAGGTAGTATCTGTTAAACCACAGATGGTCTATGTTGATCTTCTGGCTTTGGATGGGTATGCAGATAAAAAGCTTTCAGCCAATACGAAGGCGAGAATATACGTTTCGCAGACTGATAAAAAGTATGTGAAGACAATCTCCACAGAATTTAAAAACGGGGATATTGTGAGGGCCAGAGTCGTTGATACTCAAGGCGATGCAATAAGACTTTCAACTGCGGAAGATAATCTTGGCGTAATTAGGGCTGTTTGCAGTGTATGTAAGAAAACTCTTGAAATAAAAAATGGAAAACTTGAGTGTAGTTACTGCAGCTCAAAGGAAACAAGAAAAATAGCAAGCGATTATTTGAAAGCTAAACTATGATGAAATGAAGGGAAAAACAAGAGTTTTAAGTTTTAAAATAAAGGGCAATCAAAAAGTAGAAATTGCCCATTTTCTTTCTAAATTTGAGGATATTGTATTTAATATATCTGATGATACATTAAAGATCAAAGTATTAAATTCGGGTAGTATGGGGGAAATAATCTACTCAATTAAAAGCTTTTTAGAGGAGTTAAAAGAAAGTGAAGTTAAGGAGGAAAAAGGAATGCACAGTTATACGCTAGATAGCATCTCTAAAATTGCCGGTGTGACCGTCCCTGTGAAGCTTTTAAAGGTAGTGCTTGAGGATTATGGTTACTCTTTTGAAGTAAATAGGGAAAATGTAGTTTCAACAGCAAGTGTTTCAATAGCCGCTGAGTACGCAGGTTACATATCCTATCTATTAGAAGATCTAAAAGACGTATCAAAACCCGTAACAGAGATCATAGTTAGAGTTGCAATGGAGTATGATCTGCTGTCCTCAGAGCTTTTAAGTGTGGGAATTGAAGATAAGATTTTTAATGACACAGATACAGTATCTTTAAATATAAGCTACGATGAAGCTCTTTTAAGATTAAGGAAATATGCAGGTGAATAGTATGGATATTGAAGTACTAAAAAATGAAGGAAATTTGATGGAATTTAGAATTATTGGTGAAGATCACACACTTTGTAATGTATTAAGGGATGCGTTATTAGAAAATCAAAAGGTAAAGGTAGCAGCTTACAAAATTGACCATCCACTTCTTGATAAAAAAAGGCCAAAGTTCATTATCAATACTGATGGAACGATATCACCAAAGGATGCGCTCCTTGAAGCAATTAAAAGCATAGAAAAAGATGTCAAATATTTAAAGCAAAATCTACTTTAGAACGAATCAGGATCCTCTTCCAGAACATTTTTTCTGATTATCTCTTCTCTTTTAAGGACAGATATGCCTGTTTTTTTGTCAATTATCTGGATAATGACCTTGATATCTGGATCCTCTAGATTTACTTTTGCGCCAGTTCCCCCAACAATCTTTGCTCCAATTTCCCTTTCAAGGTCTTGAGATTTGAAATTAGTCTTGCCTCTTTTCTTGCATCTCACGGCAAACGAGTCGCTTTTGAATATCTTAGGTACGGAAACATCAACTGCTTCTACGATTATTAGGTCTTTATCGGTATTAATATACCTGTCAAATGGTAACACCCTATGTATGGCACTAGTTTCATAATCTCTTAGTATAGTGGCCATTTTCTTAGCATCCTTACACTTAACAAGAAGAACTCCCTTAAATTTGGTCTTTTTAATTTCAAAGATTTCTCCTTCTAATGCCCATTCTACTTCCCAGATGCCATCAAACTGTCTGGCTGTGGGTGTCGTCACAAGAAGAAATTCTTTCAATTGTTCCATAAAGAAACGAACTAGTATTGATTTAAAAAGTTTTATATGATTTTATAAAACAATGTTTGGAAAATGAGCCATATAGAGTATAATACCCTATATGGCGGAATACTATATGCCAGTAACACTAAATCATAATAACGTGTTACTATATATAAATCTTTCCACACAAAAAGGATACTTTTTTAATTTAAAATCCTATCAAGTGCGATGCCTACCCATGAATTATCCAAAATGTTTGATAAGCTAACATATCAACGAAATTTTTTTGAGCTTTCAAGGGGGCTTATGTTTAGGAAGGATATTTTAGGCTCGAATGAAGCATATGTCTTCGTGTTGAATCGAGAAAGGAAGGCTGCAATAACAATGCTCTTTGTTTTTTTCCCTATTGACGTGATCTGGCTCAATTCTGAATTAAGAGTAATTGATGTGAAAGAGCGTGTGAAACCTTTTTCATTCTACATACCCCATAAAGGCGAAGCCAGATACTTTATTGAAATGCCTTTAAACTCCGTCAAAAAATATAAAATAAAAGTGGGAAACAGAGTTTTATTCCCTCTTTAGGACTTGATTGCAAAAACTATTAATAATAGATGTTCTAAGGTAGTTCCATGTACATTACAGATAATCATATGCATGTTGACCCGATAAGGGGTAAAGGGCTTGATGCTGTAAAGGAATTTTCCTCAGCTGGCGGGACACATTTTATGCTAGTCTATAAAACTGCATATGATTCAGGTGCAAAAATAAATACTGGAAAGGATTTTGCAAAGGCCTATGATTATGTGATTAGCCTATCAAAAAAAATTAACAAAGAAACTAATGTTATGTCCTATCCTATAATTGGACTTCATCCAGTAGAATTTCACCGCATGATTACCGATTATGGTAAAGAAAAGGCATTTGAGATTTCTTTAGAAGCTTTAAATGAAATTGAAAAGAGAGTTTCCGATGGTCTTGCTTTTGGCATAGGGGAAGTTGGAAGGCCTCATTATGACGTGGATAAAGAAATAATAGATCTATCAAATGAATTTTTGATTGAAGTCCTTAAACTTTCAAAAAAAATAAAATGCCCGGTGCAGCTTCATACGGAAACTTTTGATGAAAAAAAGTTCTTTGAGCTTGGAGATCTTGTAAAAAAATATGGGAATCCAAAAAAGGTAATTAAGCATTTTTCCCCTCCCATGATTTCTGTTTGTGAGAAGATTGGTATATATCCCTCAATTGTCGCTAGAGAAAAAAATATTATAAAAGCTTGTGAAGAAGGAAAACGATTTTTAATGGAAACTGATTACATCGATGATAATGAGAGGCCAGGTGCAGTCGTTGGCCCTAAAACTGTGCCAAAGACAACTAAAAAACTTTTAGAAAAGAATATTCTATCAAAAGAGGATATTGATTACATCCACAGATACCTGATAGAAGAAATTTATGGTATTGAGTTTATTTAATGTTTCTGTATGAGTCTATCCTTTTCTTTGATGCTAGAATTTCAGCTTTTGACATAATCTCTTTATCCTTTTTTATTTCCTTCATCTTTTTCATTTCCGAAGTTCCCATGAAAAATATGTTTGTTCCAACTATAATAAAGGATATAGCGATCATTGTCGCTCCAGACATCATGTACATATCAGCGGATTTGGCATTGAGTGCTATTGAAAGACCGAATAATACGCCTACTGCTAGAACTATCACACCAACAATCCATTTTAAGACATAAAGCGCCATTACTAAAAAAAAATCTGTGAAAATATAAAAGGCTTTTCTTTTGGATAGGAAAAATCTTAAATAATAACAAATTAATGTAAATATTGATATTTGGTAGTATAATGGTGTTGATTTATGAAAAAATTAATTATTTTTTTGTTTATAATAATAAGCATAACTTGCCAAATCCCTGTTTCTGCACAGGAAGATTTTGCTTGCATGGGATGTACTATTGACGTAGATATATCTGAAAAATCAGAACATGTCACCATCAGGATGATATTCCTAAATCTCGGACTACCAGATTTCAATGGTTTTTATCTTTATGTACCAGGTAAGGTAAATAATCTAACTATAACAGATGATGTGGGAAATATTCTTGAGTCCTCTTTTTCTCAAATAGGAAAAGAAACATTTGTAAGATTTTACTTCAACAGAAGTTTAAAACTTGGAGAGACAGCACTTGTCAAAATCGAGTATAAAGTGTCAGATCTTATAACCAAAGAGGAGAATTACAAGCTTAGCTTCCCGTTTGAATCCCCATGTGACATTAGATACCTAAAGATGACATTTAATTTTGAGAAAGGTATTCCTATCTTATCTGAATTTAAACCCTCCCCTTCAAGATTAGAATCTGTTGACAATAAGGTTTCTGTTGTCTGGTACAAAGAGGGGGTAAAAGAATCGGAGAAGTTCTTATTTGAGGCTAACTATGACGAAAGGTATGCACCACTTAGACAGATAGACGATAAGAATCCTCCAAAAGAGGAAACACCAAGAAATCCTGCGCTTTATATTATGATCTCAGTTGCTATTATCTTCTTTAGCCTTATTGCGGTACTGCTCCTTACTAGGAAACATGGTCACAAAAAGATAGATGTTGCATTAAATGTTTTAGACTCAAGAGAGTCAAGGATCATTAAGATAATAGCAGATAACGGTGGTTTAATAACTCAGGCAAAGCTGTTTGAGCAAACGACCTTTTTTTCAAAACCCACCTTATCAAGAGTTCTTGACAAACTTCTCAAGAGAAAGCTAATAGAAAAAGAGGAAAAGGGAAGAACTAATATCATCAAGCTAGGAGAAAAACTAAAAGACTAAACAAAAGAAATAAAAGATAGAGCTTTAGTCATTAACTTATGATTAAAAAGTCCTTCATGCTTCTCATTGCAAATTCATTTTCAAGAGTAGCAAATTATCTTTATACACTCTTCACCGCCAATATACTTCTCTTAACAGAGTATGGCCTTCTTTCATCTATAATGCCTTTCCAATCCCTTATATTGGTCCTTTCATCTTTTGGCATAGCTCCATCTGTATCAAGGTTCACATCGATTTATATTACAGATGACAAAAAAGACAAAATTTCATCATCTTTATTTTTTGTCCCAATAGGAATTTTGCTCTTTTTTATTCTATTTGCCTTAATTCCGTTAATTTTAAATTTTTACTCGGCCGATATAAGAAAGGGTATTGAAACACCTCTAAAAATAATTCTTCTTGTAATTCCATTAGGCGTATTATTTTCTGTTTTTACAGGCATACTGCTTGGAATCAAAAAAGTAAATTTTATGGCAGTATCCATATTTGCACTTTCCCTATCCTACTTTTTGCTTTCAGTCCCTCTTTCATACCTGTTTCGAGTTCCAGGGGCATCAGGGGCTTTAGTTGGAGGGTATGTAATTGGAATAATAGTCTCATTCTCACTAATTTTAAAGAGTGGAATTAAACTAAGAGTGCAAAGAGAACACTACAAAGAGTTTATGAAAATCTTTTCATTTGCAATCCCTGTTTCAATATTCTCATTGAGCCTTGTACTTCTTTTCAATGCCGACATTTACATACTTGCTCATTTCTTTGGCCCAAGTATTGTTGGCATTTATGGTATGGCCTCGCCTACTGCAGGGGTAGTGCCATCGTTTGCTATAGCTCTTTCTGCGGTCTTATTACCTGAACTATCCAAGTTAAAATCGATGGAAAAAGAAGGGATTGAAAGTATTAAGATTTCACTTAAAGCATCATTTGATATAACATTACCTGTTGCACTTTCCCTTTTTGCATTTTCAACTCCAATTATTTACTTCCTATTTGGAATCAAAGAAGGCGGATGGGTTTTAAAGCTCCTCTCAATTGGAATGCTATTCTACTCTGTATTCTACATCGCATCAACATCTATCCAAGCTATGGGAAAGCAATGGACACCTATGAAGATAACGGTCCTTATAGCGGGGATAAATGTGATTTTGAACTATTTATGGATACCTAAGTATGATATCAATGGCGCGGCATTTGCAACAATGGTGTCTTGTATAATCGGGATGATCTTGATACTAAAAAGTCTTGGCATATTCTTTATACCTGACAAGAGATTTGTAATATTTTCAACAGTTATTTTTCTCTTGATGATGATCTTTGAGGCAATAATTGGTTTATTCCCATCAAGAATTGTAAATTTTCTTGTATATGGCGGCTTTGGATCACCACTAATCCTGGGTTATTATTACTATCTAAAGAAAAAATGGAAATAATTTTGATTATTTTTTTAGAGAATCAAAATAGGATTTAGTGTAAATTTTCAAAATAGTAAACTTACTATAAGGCGACTGGTAAATATTACAGTACTCTTCTATTTTTCTGCCATCAAATTCAACATTCTTAATCTTCTCTTTAAACTGATTCAATGGCATTTTTACCTTAACGCCATCAACATTAAGTACTATTGGGATTGGGGATATTATTTTATCAATGCCCTCGACGTTTTCTTCAAGGATTTTCTTAAGATACATTGGCTCTAAAATTAGGGGATCTTCCTCTATTTCTCTTCGTCTCTTTTCAACTGCCTTAGAAATTTCATTTACCATCTTATTAAAAATATCAAGGTCAAATTTCTGTCTTAATCTTTGACTTCTTCTGCCTATGCCACCAACATAATACTCAAGCCCTTCAACGTTAAACTGCTCTGGACCTCCAAGTAAAACAACAGGTATATCAATATCCAAAAAAAGATGAGTTTTTTTTCTAAGGCATCTGCTGAAATTTCCTAGGGAAAATACAGCAATGTCTGCTTCTTCTATCATGCCTTTTTCAATGGCGGTTATCTGATTTATCCTTTGACCAACACCTCTAGCAAGTCCCATGACATTTGTCACCGCACCATTCCTTCTGATATATTCTGAGATATCACAAACTGGGTGAGGTAAATGGTGCTTTCCAAGCGAGGGTGCAACTATGGTGATTTCAGAACCCGCAAGAGGGACCTCAACAAGTTTGCCCCTAAGTTCTTTAGCTTTGCTTACAATAAGATCATAGTCTTCGCCCGGTACAGCGATAATCAAAGTGATATCAATCTGTGTGACATTTTTTTGAATTAAAAATCCTCCGATATCATCCACAAGATCTTCTAGCTCATCTGCTCTGTGAAGCCCACCTTCAAATAAAGCCATTTTAAACATTGATCCTCACCTAATCCCTCTCATGATATTTCTGGGCAAGTTTTTTACTATCTTCTGATATAGCGTTTTCACTTGAAGCAACAGTAATAGTTTTCTCTGCAGAGAGAATATATTTAATCCTCGCTGCTTCTGGCAATACCCTATTGATTGCTTCTTGGACATTTTTCTTTAAATCATCTGTAGGATAATATACTACCTCTCCCTTTACTTTGTTATAGAGGTCAACAGGTATCTTGATTTCAGTTCTATCTTCCTGCTCCACGCCTTCTTTTGAAAGTGACCATAATAAGGAAAGTATTTTTGGAACGTAAAATTCATCCTCTACAGATAGCATTTCCTTTTCAGGATTATATATTGCAACGTCCTCTATTCTCAAAGGTTCAAGAACTTTTTTTATCCTTATAGAGGCAATGAACACAAAATTTTCAGTGTCTCCGTAGAAGAATACTTTTTCAATGCTCCTCCTAATCTCAAATTCTCTCATTATGTCATTTATTAAAACAACATATCCTTGAGCCTCTTTTTCTGGTAGACCTTCAACGATGATTTCCATTATCTATCCCCTTTAGATAAATCCAGAGCAGAGTAAGGCTCCTCCAACTGCACCTATGAACTGGGAGTTTTGTGGAACTAAAGGTTCTGTCTTTAATATATCTCCTACCGCCTTTACTAGACCTTTAAGGAGTGAAGTGCCGCCAACTTGAATAACGGGGAATCTTACATCAATTTCCTGTAATTGTTGTTGATAAATCTGTTCAGCAACGCTTCTACATGCCGCAGCTGCCACATCATCTTTTGTATAACCTTCAGCTAATGCAGAAACTAATCCTTGGATTCCAAATACGGTACAGTAACTGTTCATTGGAACTTTGTGGAGTTCTCCTCTTGCTGCCATCTCGCCCAACTCAAATATTTCAACTCCAAGCCTCTTTGCTGTAGTTTCTAAAAATCTCCCTGATGCGCCAGCACATATGCCTCCCATTGTAAAACTATCTGGTATACCATCCATTACAGTAATTGCCTTATTATCCATTCCTCCGATATCTAGAATTGTTGCTTCCCCTTTCTGTTTGTCGGCAAGAAAAACAGCACCTTTGGAGTTGACAGTCAACTCTTCCTGAACAAGTTTTGCCTTATAGTGTTGACCTAAAATATATCTGCCGTACCCAGTTGTTCCAACTGATTCAATGTCTTTTAAATCCATCTTTGCTTCCTTTAATGCTTCTGCTACTACCTTTTCAGCTGATTCTAAAACTGTGGTAGTTGGGCTCCAATATTTTCCTATAATCTTATTGTCCTGCATTATGACTGCTTTAGTTGTAGCAGATCCTGAGTCAAGGCCCATTGTGATGCCAACTTGTCGTTCTCTGCCCAAGAGGTCTTTTCTTTTAACTATTGTGACAAGAGCTTCCATTCTTGTAAGAAGAACGCTTGCTTTGGTATTTTCTGTGAAAGAATACATGACTACGGGGAGTCTTGTATGCCTTTGTAGGTATCTCCTTAATTCGTTTCTAATCAAGGCCCCTTCTGCGCATCTAAAACATGTAGCTATCAATACTGCATCTGCTTCAAATGATTTGTCTGCTAGAGCTTTTGCTCTGGCTATCATTAACTTTAATCCAGGACTAACAGGATTGAATCCAAATTCTTCTACAGCTTCGTCAAAATCAATATCGACATCAGGAAATACTATTTTTGCTCCAACAGTTTCTGCTGCCTTTTCAATTTCTTTCTGGATACCGCTGTAATCATTACCACATGAAAGTTGAGCTATCTTAATCATTTTAGTCCCTCCAAGAAACTCTTAATTCTAGCAATAAAATCTTCCACTTCCTCTTCGTTTGTTGGATATTCAAGTTCTAATGTGGGAACTTTTTTCTGTTTGATTAGATAAATAGTAATCTCATTTGTTCTGGCACAAGCCATGCATCCAAATGTGGATGGAAAGTTGTTTACAATAATTGCTGCTTCTGCCTCATCGATTAATGGGCCAAACATTGCAAGTCTACCCCTAACTCCAGAAGGAACTTCTATAGCTGCATATTTCAATCCAACTTTTACATCTATTTCTGTTATATTCATCGGAGGGGAATCAAGCTCTGGATCATTTACCCTCCTTTCAATCTCTTTTGCAAGGGCAAGTGGTTTATGCCCAAATCTTTCAACTAAATCTTGTAGTATCATGCTGTTTGGAGGGTAAATGAAAACTTTCATCTTTACACCTTCTCCTTAATAGTTTTCTTAAGAATATCAACATCGACAGGTTTTTTCTTCTTTTTATCAAATGTTCTAAACTTACCTTCTTTTAGGACTTTAGAAATGGATGGTAATAACTTATACTCTTCTTGTAGGAAATAATAACCAGGTCTAGCCCCGCCCCCTCTTGTTGCCCTGCATCTTCTTTCGTCTCCTATCGGATATGCTCTGTGTTTTGAGAATATATCGGCACCGAATTTTTCTCTAATTTTTAGTGTGACGTTCTCAATAACATCATCATCTCCTTCTACCATAAGTCCATAACAAGTATCTTTGATGTTTAAAGTCTTCCCAAGGCTTATAATATAGTTAATTACCGTCTGAGAAGTTAACGATGAGGTATCAGCTATAACAAACATTCTAGTTATCATATTCGAATTAGTATTTATTAACAATAAAAGAGTTTCGACTATTTTCCATATTAGTTTAGCAATGAAAATAGAATTATGTGACTATATTATTCATTTAATTACTGTGCTAATATTAAAATAAAAAGATTATTATACTTTTCACAATAACTTTGAAATATTCCTCGGGGAAGTGCTAATTATGGATTGTATATTATGTAAGAAGCCTATAGAGGGGTATAATATAAAATTTAATCAATTAAAAATTGATGAATTTCATAGTGTAGCTATATGCTCAGACTGCATTGATAAATTTCTCAAGTGGCAACAAACTATGTTTGCAGTTCTATTTCCTACAAAATCAGCCAAGAAGTGGTCTATTAAAAAATGAATTACTAAATGTTTTCAAAATAAAACTAATTATAGAACTATCGTTTAATTAAATCAGAAAGTCATTTAAATTAATTTCATTCTTTGTTTTCAATGAAAATAGATTTGCATGTTCACACTACAGCATCCGATGGACTTCTTTCCCCAAAAGCTATTGTGGCGAAAGCTAAAGAAAACAAAATAGACATTTTAGCAATAGCAGATCATGATACAATTGATGGCATACCTGAAGCTATGAATGCTGCAAATGAAAAAGGGATACGACTAATTCCTGCTCTTGAAATAAGTGCAAAGCATGAAAAGCAGATTCACATACTTGGGTACTACGTAGATTATAAAGATCTAAAGTTTCAAAGCTTTGTAAACAAACTAAAGAATTCACGAGAGGATAGAAATCAGAAAATGCTAAAAAAATTAGAAAACTTTGGATTTGAAATAACTATGGATGAACTAAAAGCTAGTGCAGAGGGAAACATTGGGCGACCCCACATTGCTGATCTAATGATAAAAAAAGGATATGTATCAACTTTTGCTGAAGCTTTTGAAAAATATATAGGAAATAACAAGCCTTGCTATGTTCCAAAAAAAAGGCCAGATATAAGAAAAGCAATTGAAACTATAAGAAAATATAAGGGCATTCCAGTACTAGCTCATCCTAAATATACTTATTTGGAAGGAGAAGAATTGGAAAATTTCATATCCTATTTATCCAGTATAGGGCTTGGCGGACTTGAAGTTTACTACTCAAAACACAATAAGGAAGAAGAGGCAACGTATCTGAAGCTCGCAGAAAAATTCTCTCTCATCCCGACAGCAGGCTCTGACTATCATAGAGAGGGAGATGTTTTTGGGATGGAATTAAAAAAGGAGTATGTTGATAGGCTTATTGCTCTAAAGACAGTTTAAAGATTCTATTATTTTCTCAACTAAATAACTTGGCTTATTAGAACTTATAATATTGTCTATTGATTTTCCCATTTTCTCTAACACGTCAAGAAAGGTGTCAGATACACCACCAGTTCCTAAGCACAAACCTATAATCTTCTTTTCATCATATGCTATTGTTAACTCATTTAGAGTTCCGATCATGCCCATAACAGAAATTACTGCATCACAGCTTCTAACAAGAGTAACATTTCTCCCTTTGTATCCAGATCCTGTAAAAATAAGGGAGTCAAAGATATCAGGATGATAAGGATAGTTATAATTATTAATATGCTCTTTTAGGTTAATTGCAGGAGATACCCCAACTGTGATGCCACCTACCTCTTTTGCACCCATTACTGCTTCTAAAGGTAATCCATGACAGGCGCCTGAGAATAATACCAACTTCTTTTTGGCTATGATTCTCCCAAGTTCTCTTGCAACAAGCCTGACATCACTTCCTAAATTGCCACTAGCAGATCCAATAATCCCTATCTGATATCTTCTGATAGAAATCTCTCCTAAATAGTCCTCTTGAAGTAATTCACCCTAGGCTCATATAGTTCTCCTTTTGAGAGGAGTTCTCTTATTGCATTATCAACATCATCTGCAAGATACTCATCTTTTAGCTCATATAAAATAAGGTCAAGAACAACCCCGTCTCCTTCGTCTAACTTTTCGATAACCTCTATTATTTTTGATTCAAGATTGGTATCGGAATCAAATATACGATTTTCTTCTGCATATTCTATAAGGTAGTTTATTTCTTCTATTGCATCAATCAAATCAGGATTTATTCCTTCTTTTTTAGCACGATCCATGGCCTTTCTCACATTCTTTTCTTCATCATATATTTTCTGTGCAATCTTGAATTGCTTTCTCTGTCTAATAGTTGTGAGAATCGATTCAGCCCTATGAAGTGTCATCATATTGGGTGGTACTAATGAAAGTGCTTCAAGATTAAGCTGTTTTTTACCTTGCCACTCACTTAGCTTAGCTATGAACTGTACAAGATCTCCTTTCTTTATAGATAGTAGAAGTTTTGTATTTTCTCTAAATGCAAGAGAAATTATGCTTTGAGTTCCATCATCAAGCAAAACAGATCCAAAAGTTCCATCTTCGGAAAGTCTTGGTTCTGCCATTATAGTTGCTACACCTTTGAGTCTGTAAACTTTTAATCCCTCTTGAGTGATGACATAATTAGTAGCAAAATCACCTTCAGGTTTTACAAAATATCCTTTATGAATCTCAGCAAGTGGAAGTCTTGAAGAAGGCATTCTCTTTTTCAAGTGTATACCTCCTTCTCAATCTTTTGAATTTTTTTAAATAGCTCTAAGTTGAAATCAGAAAAATCTTGAATTACTTCGGAATCAACGATTATCTGCCCGCCTTCTTTGTAAGGAATTCCAATAACTCTTAAAACTTGCTCCATATCATAAAGTTTGTCTGCTGAAACGCCTATTGCTCCTGTTCCATCGTCAACTATAAGCATGTAGGTAGAGGGGTCAATGGAAACGACTACCCCTATGAAAGAAATTATACTTTCATCACATTTTATTTCGTGTATTTCTTTCTCGATAGAATAATTATGTTTCATTGTATCTCCCTACCTATGAGTTCTATCACTTTTTCTATCTCTTCCTCTAAATCGATTTCATATATATTGTGTGCTTGAAACACATTTCCGACATATTCACTTTCAGCAACATTTCCTGAAACTACTATCTCTTTTCCTAAAAGTCCAAAGTGATTATCCGATAGATATGCTTCTCCAGCATTTTTAAAATTGAATCCCTTCTCAAGATAATTTTTAATTCCATCGTGCACTTGATCAGCGCCTACTCCTAATATCTTCTCTGCCTTGTCTTTGAAGAATGAAGTTCTGATATACCCAGTGGAATCATCAATACCAAGATCCAATATAGCAACTTTTGTTGATACAACTTCTTGCTTACAGTGTTTGCAAAATCCTTTTTGCGCTGCGTCCATTTTTCTAAAGCATGTTGGGCACCCATCATAAAAGAATACTGAGTAAAGTTTAGCTATTGTTCCCCTTATCTCTTTGAATTTGTCGCCAGAATTTAAATCAGATATATTTGTCCTTTCATATTTTAAGGACTTAAAAGTAAAATTTTCTGGTAATAGAGAGGGGTCAACATTCTCTGGATTTACAATTATCTTGCTCTTTGTAGATATATAAAGTTGGGGCCCTTTAATTCCACCTTTCACCTGTCCAGCTATTATCTTTAATATATCTCCTTTGTTTACAGTTTCAGAGCATCTAACGGCATTCTCATCCCAAAACACTACAGCTATTTCACCTGTTTTATCCATTATCGTTAAATTTAGGACAACGCCTTGTGAACCATCGTCTCTTGTAAATTCCTTGGGGGCATATTTTCTTGTAACACGCCCTAAGACATTAACGTCTTTCATTCCCTCTTTAAGCGATTCAATCTTCAGATCTTCTCTACCTGAGAGTACTATCCCCTCTTCAGAAGCGATTATCGAAAGAATCCCCTTAGTTGTTAAATTAAACATAGAAGCTTCCTTTTTTAATCGGATCTTCTCTTTTATCTCGGCTTCTGTATAACCCTTTTCCATCAATTTTGACATTATGATGGATACGTCATCTTCCATCAAAGCACCTATTATTTTTATTTTGTAAATATTAAAATACTTTTCTATTAAATCTTTAAATGCTCAAGATTTATATGGATTATGGGGATTTTTGCATTAATTCTTTCTTTTTATATTTTATCATATCAAGCAATGCGAGATTATATGGAGCTGGTATTCCAATTTTATCCCCAAGTTCAACAATTTTGCCAGAGATAAAATCAATTTCAGTCTTATTTCCTTTTCTTAAATCTGAGAGTGTTGAATTGATATTTTTAGAAGTATTTATGATAACAGTTACTGTCTTTTCAAAAATATCTTCAGGAATATCTATCCCATTCTTTTCAAGAATCACACTCCCTTCTTCTGTAATTTCTCTGACAATCTCTAACAGATTGCCCTCTAAGAGTATTCCGTTTTCACTGTTAAGAATTGAGGCAAGAGGATTTATAGCTGAATTAATAATCACCTTGGTCCAAATCTCTCTCTCAATATTATTGGTATATTTTGTATCAATCCCAGCATTTTTGAATATTTTTACTAAGTCTTTTGCTATTATATTTTCATCAGCTAATGGGCCTATGATAGTTGTCCCTTTTCCCATATATTTAATTATTCCTGGGGATTCTAAAAACGCCCCCATGCTTGTTACTGCACCAATAATTTTTTGTTTTTTGAGAAATCTAGAGATCTCTTCAAGATTCCCTGCACCATTCTGTAGAGACATTACATTTACTTCTTCATCTAAAATAGGAAGTAATTCTGCTAAGGCATTTTTTGTATCATATGCTTTAGTTGTAATAACTATAACATCAGAGCCTTTGGCATCAAGAGGATTTGAAGACGCATTAACTCTAACATTAAATTCTTCAAGTCCTGAAATTGAGAGCCCGTTTTTCATTATTGATTTTACGTGATCTTTTCTTCCTATAAGTAGAACATCTACACCGCTTTTTTTTAGAAGTCCTCCAAATAAACTCCCTATTGAGCCAGCTCCAATAAACGTAATTTTCAATGTACCACTTATTAGGATTGATGGGCTAGTTTTTATATTTGTTGTTAATTAATTGTTCAGTTAAGGCTTTAAACTTTCTGATAAAATTAAGTTAGGTGATGAGATGCCTCTACCCGAAAAAGTTGAGTTTATCAGTAATTACAAAGGATGGAAATGCTATATTGGTTTTGAATCACTCGAAGGAAAAGAAAAACTTGATATCGCGCGATTATTACTTTCAATAAGAGAATCATTTAATAAAAAGATATACGAATATTTAGGTCAAGAGATTGATATAAACTATATTAGGGAAATCGTTGACTCAATAATTAGAGATGAAAAGACAATCTCTAGTTCACTCTTCAAAGTGAAATCACCCACGACAACTAAAAAATTATCAAAAATTGCTGAAATAAAGGAAGCAAAAGATATTGCAAAAGGATTACTTACAGAAATGGTATTGGAAAAACTTGGGATAGAAAGGCTTACTCCTGAGGCACTTGATAGTTATTTAGGCCAGAACCCTATAGAAGATAGGGGAAGTGAAACTGATGTTAACAAGCAAATGGTTCATTTTCTTGGAAACTATAGAGGATGGAAGTGTGTCAAGCGAATGGAGGTTGAAGATCTAACTGATGATCTTGACATAGCAATGCTTCTCCTCTCAATAAGAGAATCATTTAACAATAAAATATATGATTACCTGTCAGATAGATTTGATATGAAATCTCTTGATAATATTGTTGAGGATATAATACCAAAGAAAAGTAGATTTAAAGAAGAAGACATTGCCATTACACTAACAAAGCTTAATTCACAAGAGTTTATTTCAAGCCTTGGGAAAATATCCCAAGATCCAAGAACAACAGATATCTTAAAAAGAATTGCCGCTGAAAAAACACTTATTAAATTGAAACTTACACACCTAAACGCAAAAATGGTCGAAAAATATATTGAAAAGAAAAGCCTTATTGCCTAATCAATGAAAGCATATATATAGTTATTAAAACCATTGTGAACATAAGAGTATAAATAATCATTCTAATTATAGTCTGTTTTGAATTTTTTGCATAATCATATACGGCATATGGTTTACTTTTAACAAAAGTTCTCGGAATTGGATCAAAATTTACGGGTATGTTATTTTGATTTGTGGTGTATGTCCATCCTGAGGCATCCTCATGATTAGTGGCATTTAAGGAGGACATATATCTTTCTCGTTCAACGTCATACTTTGTTTTTTTTTCTATATCAGTTAATGTTTCATAAATATTTTTAAGCTCAAGAAATTTATTCTTAGCCCATTCTTCTTTTCCAGGATTTTTATCTGGATGATACTCTAGAGCTTTTTTTCGATAGGCCTTCTTTATTTCTTTTATAGAAGATGAAGGTGAAATACCCCCAATCTCTTCATAATAGTCTGTTTTTGAGTTGTATGACATAGTCTATTTGATATTAAGAGATTGAAATATAAATTTATTACTTTTGACTAGGATAAATTAGAAATATATAACTAACAAGGCTCATCTAAATTTTGAATACTTAGAAAGGACTCTTAAAATATCCAATGCGATTTCTTTATCTATTACACCTTCTTCTTCTTTATCCTTAAGGAATTTTTTAGCTTCTTCAAAGCCTATTTTTGAAGCTTTTGCGTAAAGTGGACCTCGGATCAGGCCTGCTTTTTCTTCAGGAAGTTTATTTAACACTTGATTTAAATCCCATTTGAAATCTGAAACTCTTCCCATGTTAAGTTTTTTAGTTTTTTTAGAGTATATTTTTTGTTTAAATTTTTTTGATCCTTTTGAGTAAAACACTTTTGTTTCTTCTTCCATCTGACCCTCTCTTTTCTTTAACTGCTAAATAAAACTTTTTAAGCCTTTGCTTAATTCTAACAGATTTTCTTGTTGTTTTTTTATAATTTTATCCTCAAAAATTAGATTTTCAATTGAAATAAAGACCCACCCTGCTTCTTTCGAAGAAAATTTTATGGCAAGAATTGTTTTAGGTGAAAGAACTGTTTTATTTGTTATCTCAGATGCAATCTTTAAAAGAGAATTGATTTGAGTGTTTTTGATTTTGATATTTGAAAGTTTAGTGTTCTTTACTTCCATTATTATTGCTCTTTCTCCCTTTATTGCGATGATATCTGGCCCACTCTGACTAACTCTTTTACTAAATACAAAATAATTATTTTCGAGAAGAAATTTCTTGATTTCATATTCCGCCCGGACTCCACGGGATTTATTTTTACGTATTGACATCAAGATAAGCGCATCCATTTCAATACGTTAATTTTAGGCCCAATTGGATTGCTAGAAATATCTTCTCTCAAAAAGTTGATTGCCATGCCATCCCACAGTAAAACAGAGCCTTCTTCGTTTCCCTTATAATCTTGACAAAAAAACATCTCTCTGATAAAATCGAATGATTCACTCTTATCTCCCTTGATTAGCAGAGGTAAATCATCATCAAATGAATTTAGATTTTTATTTATTTTCAGTTCTCTTCTTAATGAAACTGAGATATCAACGGCTCCAATCCATTTCCAATCATTTTTATCAACATACATAAAAGAAAGAGTAGAAGGATTTCCATCCTTAGATTCAACTATCATTAATCGTCTGCAACCTTTAAGGATTGCAATATCCTTCAATTCCTCAATAGATTTTTTACCCCTTGTAACTTGAAAAGAAAGGGGTATAACTCCTAGTAGCTCTTTAACAAAAGACCTAGTCCTAGTTGATGGCCTTCTAGAAGTTGAAATAAGCATCATATTAGCGTGCTGGCACTGTCTTTGCTATTTCTGGCCTCATCTTGATAAAAATTCTACTGCCACAGTAGGGGCATTTAATCCCCCTTATATCGTCAAATTCTGTAGGGGTAAGTATTCTTTTACATTCAATACATTTATACAACTATTCACTTCCTACTTTGCCAGACGCTTTTTGTGAAACTTTTCCTACAGGAGTATCTGGGAGATATGTGCCACCAGCAAATGTGATTTCACATTTTGTGCATTGCCATATTGCAGTGCTAATCCTTTTCACTGACTTTCTTCCACATTGTGGGCATTTATGTTTTTGTTTCATTTGAGCTTCAATGTTAGAAACTTTTACTCTAATTTTTCTACCATATCTTGCCCCGAATCTTCCTGCACTACTAGATTTTTTTGAAACCGCCATGAATATCACCTCATTTCGGAGAATTTTTCCTTTAAAATGGATCTTATTTCATCGCCCCGGATCTTCGATCGTCTGACGATATCTAAAATATCCTCTTTTTTAAAACTTCCTACATCTCCTTTTTGCATAGCAGAAATTCTTCCATTATCCTCAGTTGTAACTGTAATCCTTGAATCCATTACACTTTCTTCTTCAATTGAAGGATCATATAAAATTGAATCCGCTATTTTTGCATATGTGCAGGGTATAGGTATTTTTCTCATGGGCAACTGCATTAACTCTTCCGTCTTATTCCCTTCTTCGTCTAAAACTGGCATCTTGGTGTTATAAAGGGCGCCAATTGATGCAATTCCTGCTGCATCAAATAGATTTCCATTGTAGTCCATTATATGAATATCGACAAACAAAACTCGTACAAGTTCCCCTTCTTTTATGACCAATTTTTCAAAATCAATAGCGCCTGATTCTCTGATCCCTCTGTCAACTATTCTTGCAAGTTCTATCGAGTCTTCTCTTGGTGGGCCTGCTTCAAAGTCGGGTGATGCCATTGGAATTAATTCTGCATTGGTAGTGAAAACTCCTTGATTTGGTGTGTCTGGGAATGGTGCTCCAGTTTCACATTTTACTCCGGCTATCACCTTTGTATCTCCTATCTGGACATAACAAGAACCTTCTGCTTTATTTGCAATTCCAAGTTCTATCTTAAGATCTCTCATATCATTAAGATTCCTGCCATCGTCACGCTTACCGTTATTTAAGAGGCTAATTATGTAATCTTTTTTAATATCTGAAAGGACGCTACTCATTTAAAACACATCCCCTGTAATGTATTTTTTCTTTAGAGCTTCTTTTTGAATCTCATATACTTGAAGACATCCTTTCCTACCAAGCTCAATTGCTTCTTCAAGCTGATCCTCAGTTAGGTCTCCATCCATCTGTAGTAGGCTAAATTCATTTTTTCTTGGAAGAAGTGCCAATGGTAAATCGGCTTGCCCATAGTTGTCCTCTTCTTTGCAGAGATCTAATACTATCTTATCTTCTACTTTTCCAGCTGCACATGCCGGCACCAGTTCTTTCATAGGTATACCTGCGTTAGCAAGTGCAACTGATGCTGCAGTAATTCCCGCACATCTTGTTCCAGCATCTGCTTGGATTACTTCAATGTTTACCTCAACCATACATTTTGGAAAGTTTTCTAATATTAAAGCAGGTTCTAATGCACCTTGTGTTACTTTACCTATTTCTACCCCCCTTCTACTTGGTCCAGGTCTTTTTCTCTCTTCTACTGCAAATGAAGCCATATTATATCTACATTTTAATATAGCTCTATCTGATTTTTGAAGAAATCTTGGATAAGCTTCTCTTGGACCATAAACTGCACAATAAATTTTATTCCCACCCCACTCAATATAAGATGAGCCATCCGCTCTTTTAAAAACTCCAACTTCTATCTTTATGTTTCTTAACTCATCAATGGCTCTTCCATCAATTCTCTTGCCATTAGTAAAGAACTTTATGTCTTTCTCCATTTATAACACCTAATATTACATTGATATTTCTGTTTCAAGTATTTTTTTTATTCTATCTGTTAATCCCGGTATATGGGCTTCTTTATCGATTTTAAGAATGGCTCTCTCAACAATATCTTCCATTTGCCTCTCGCCTTTAATCCATATATTGCCATTCTGACCAACCATTATCTCACATCTAGTCATCTGTTTTAGTAATTTAATCATAGATCCTTTTTTACCAATTACTCGAGGAACTCTTGTAGCATGGATTTTTACTACCCTTCCCCATTTCAATTTGCCATAAGGCCTTTCTTTTGACTGTAAAACTATGTCTGAAGATTCTCCGACATCTTTAATATTTGCATATATTACATCCCCAACTTTGAAGATTCTTTCAAGATTTGATGTATCTTTGACATATCTCAAAGCATCTTGAACATGAAGATTGGCTAAGTAAGGAGCATTAATATCTAAATCCCAACTTAGTGGGTTGATACTTACTATTGTTCCAATTACATCGTCGCCTGTTTTTGGCATATATTTGCCTTCAAGCGGAACTACCCTAATGCCATCATTTTCTATGTAGACTATCCCTAAAACAGAGGATATTATTGTATCCTCAAACTTGTCAACCCCATATTCATATCTAAAAGGCCCTTTTGCAATAGCCATACCTGGCGTGACAATAGATCTATCTTTAACTAAAAATTCCAAGCGCGTCTCCTCACATCATTTTTCTATTATCTTTGTTTCTACGTTTCCTTTTGTAGCACCATTTAATTTACTGAAAAGATCATCTTGCAATCCAGCAGGTATTTCAATTATAAATATCCAAGAGCCATCTCTACCCCATTCTTCTTTAATGATAGTACCAAGAGTTTTTACTAATCCCATTGTTTTGGATACGTATTCTGCAGGCACTTTAACTCCAATTCTCCTATTTTCTAGTTTGATAGGTAAAATTGGAGCAATAGAGCGAATTATATGTTTAATTTGGTCTTCAGTTCTCTTGTACATATCTATTGAAACTCTTGCCTCTTCCAAAGCTGTTTCTACTCTTTGTGGTGGATGTGGATGACCAGTCTGAGGGTTTATTGCATGTCTAGAAATATAAGACACAATTTGAGCCCTCTTATTTTCCATCATTGCTCTTCTCTGTTCGGTAGTAAGTTGTATTTCTCCTTTTTTAATAATAATTTTTGAAATTTCAGCTACGTTATCTGTACCAAATGCTTTTTTAAGAGAATCTGGGGATGCTTTATCTCCTTTGTTAGCATCTTTAAAGATGAAATTAACAGCGAGGAAATCATCATTCTCATTTCCCCCCTTAAATTCTTGAGCTTTTTGGGGATCAACTAATATCTCAAAATGTTCCCCATGGTACTTGATTTTTGCAGTAACTGCATCGTCTAGAGATACCAAACAATCTACTCCTTATCCTCCTCTTCCTTAATCTCTTTAACTTTCTCAATGTAGAAATTTAATTTTTCTTCATTCATTTTCTTAAACTTCTTTTCTTCCATGCTAATTACAGCCATTTCAACATTGCTCTTGCTTAAGTCTCCCTCTATTGATTTTTTCATAGCCTTTAAAGCTAGTATAATTGCGTCTTCAGTTGAGATTTCAGGGGAGTATTCTTTTTCAAATATCTCCATTGCAACTGATCTTCCTGCTCCAATGGCTGTAGCTTTCCATTCAAGGTAAGCTCCAGAAGGCTCAGTAACAAATATTTGAGGTCCTTCTGAGTTAATGCCAGCAAGAATTAAAGAAGCACCGAATGGCCTTAATCCGCCATATTGTGTATGCATCTGCTTTAAATCTCCGATCTTCTTTGCTAACATCATTACAGACATCTTTTCATCATAGCTTAATGTGTGAATTTGTGCTTCAATTCTTGCCCTATCGACAAGTATTCTTGCATCTGCTATGATTCCTGAGGTAGCTGCCGCAAGATGATCGTCTATTTGAAATATCTTCTCAAATGATTCGGGTTCAACGAGCCTTGAAGGGATTCTCTTATCTACACAAAGGACGACTCCTTCATTGCATTTTATACCAATAGCTGTAGCTCCCCTTCTTACTGCCTCACCAGCATATTGAACCTGATACAAACTTCCATCTGGACTAAAAACGGTAATTGCCCGGTCATATCCAGATGCGGGTGGAACAAATGCCATCTATTTACCTCCATAAACTAATTAACATTAGACTTAATTTTTTTCTCTAACCCCTTTATAGTTCCTGATACATAAAGAGGTAATATATTGACTTTTTCTTTACCTACAGATTTAGTAAGCGATAGTATAAATATAGCTTTGTACAATGATTTTATATTACTTTCTATTAGGCCATATCTACTATTTTCGTCATATTCTTTTACCCAAAGACCTATTTCAGAAGCGCCAAACTCTCCCAAAAAATCAATGGCTGAATTCCAGATAGCCTTAACTAGGTCTTCTCTTTTAAAGTCTTTCCCTCCTTCAATTATAAAACTAACATATCGTGTCTTTTCTCGTAGAGTCTTTGGATTTTTTATAGGCATAAAAGCATCTAAAAAAGATATAATACATATAATTTAAGTATTTTGGTATAGTTTACCTATATGGGCTTATTCTGCCTTGCTACATAGAAAGTGAAGACTATTCTTCTGTTGCATGACAATCTACAACAGCTAATGTAAAACTAAAAGAGAAAAGTAAAAAGTTAAAATTAAATGTTATTTAACTGAAATTATGCAACATAGCAGACTTATTCAGAACATTTAAATATAGTATCGTACAATTAATAGTGTGCCAGACAAGAAAAGTATTGCTGAAATAGTTAGGGAGTACATCGGTGCACACCCTTCTATAATGGACTGTCTTAAATATGGAATAATCAATTATTCCGCACTTTCAAGAATGATAATGGATGAGTATAAGATAGACAACATGGTTGCAGTCCTTATAGCATCTAGAAGATATGCCGAAGAATTACAAAAAGAAAAGAAGTTTCTCGAGAAAAAAATAAAACAAATTTTAAAGAAGAGTAGAATCAATATAAAGACAAAAGTTGCAACTGTAACTCTTAAGCCTGGGTGGCATGTTTTCTTAAAACTCGAACCAGTTCTAAAGAAAACACTTTCAGAAGGCTATCTAATCAATATTATCCAAGGTTCTCAAGGAATTACGTTAATATTACTTGAAGATTATCTTGAGGAAGTTGAAAATCTAATAGGTAAAGACAATATAGTAAGAATAACAAAAAATTTAGTTGAAATATCTGTTAAGAGCCCTGAAGATATAAGTGATACCCCCGGGGTAGTATCTTATCTATCTTCAAATTTATCTTCTGTTGGGATAAACGTTATAGAAACTATGAGTTGCTTTATGGATACCATATTTGTAGTTGATGAGAAAGATATGGTACTCGCTTTTGAAGCCCTTAATAGATGTATAGACTAAGTATTAATATCTAAAATACTAAAAAGATGGGATGTTATGGAAATAAGTGTAATAGACATAAAAAAAGATGATGGTGTAGAATTTATACTTGGACAAGGCAACTTTTCTATTTACACTGTAGATGATCTTGCAAGAACACTCCTAACATGCGTTGCAGGAATTAAAGTTGGCGTTGCTATGAATGAAGCCAAACCTAAACTAACAAGAGTTGCAGGAAATGATGAACATCTAAAGGAACTTGCATCAAATGCAGCTTTAAAAATTGGTGCCGGGCATATTTTTGTAATAATGATGAGAGGTGCATTTCCAATTAATTTACTAAATAATGTGAAAAATCATCCTGGTGTTTGTACAGTCTACGGTGCAAGTGAAAATCCCTTCCAAGTTATTGTAGCAAAGACAGATATTGGAAGTTCAGTTATAGGTATAGTTGATGGAACTTCTGCAGAAAAGATAGAAGATAAATACGAAAAGAAAGAGAGGAGAGATATCTTAGAAAAAATAGGATATAAGATAGAATGAAGGCCAAAATAGAAAATCTTAAAGGCCTAAGATTGCTAAATCCTGGCCCTCTCGTTTTGATTTCATCAAAATATCAAGGAAAATCTAATATTGTTACTGCAGCGTGGACTAGTCCAGTATCTCACTCACCTCCACTTATCTCCGTATCCCTCTCAACAAAAAAACTTTCTCACATTCTCATTGGAAATTCTAAAGAATTTACTGTGAATATTCCATCAATAGACCTTCTAGATAAGGTGATGCAGTGTGGTTCAGAGAGTGGGAGAAATGTTAACAAATTTAAACAATTTAAACTTAAAGAAGTCAAAGGAAAAAAAGTATCTTGCCCATCTATAAAAGAATGTTTTGCCTTTATTGAGTGCAAAGTAATTGATTCTTTTCTATGTGGAGATCATTATCTCTTTATAGGAGAGATAGTACACTGTGAGATTGAAAAAGAATTCTATAATGAATGTATAGATATTGAAAAGATAAAATTCATTAACCATCTTGGGGGGCCATATTTTACTTATCCAGAAAAAATCATTGAAAAGGAAAGAGATTAGAGTTACTGAAACTCTGATATATGGGCTCTTTTAATGTCTTCCATTTTATTGTCATATTCTTTGAATTCAATTTCATACTGTCTTAAGTTGTTCATAGATTGGACCATTCCATCTTCCTGTCCATTAATAAAATACTCTTTCAATATCTTAATTTCAACTGCAGCATTTTTTAAAGCTTGAACTTTTTTTAGATAATAGTTAGTATATAGGATTAACCAGTCTTTCTTTGATTTTTGAGCTTCAATCATTGCATTTTCAAGTGCAACTGAAGCTGTTGAAAGTTCAACTATGGCTTTATCTGCATAAATTGTAATGTTGTCCATATCTTGGATAGAATAAGCATTAGAAGCGATATTATAATACTCAATTCCTTTTGATAATTTTAAATTTGCAGCCTTTATACTTGTATTCCAATTTTCAAGATATGTATTAAGACATAATGATAGTAAAAAAATTATAATTAAGCTAGGAATTAATAATTTCTTGCTTTTCATTTTTTACACCTTTCTAGATTTTTTAAGATTAATATATAAATCCATCAGATCTTTAAAGACATAATCTGGCTTTATAGGGGATTTAGATACTTCTAATGTATCTACAACTCCACTCAATACAAGTGCAGTTTGAATACCAAAGTTTTTCCCAGCTAGGACATCAGTATCAATCCTATCTCCAATCATTATACTATTTTCCTTTTTTGCTAAAATTCTTTTTGTGGCAATTTCCATAATTAAAGTTTTTGGCTTTCCTATTATTATAGGTTCAACTCCACTAGCAGCTGTTATTGATGCCAGTATTGCACCACATCCAGGAAGTATGCCTTCATTGGAAGGGTAAGTTAGATCTGGATTTGTACCCATATATATTGCACCCTTCTGGATAGCAAGTGATGCCTTTTTCATTTTTTCATAGGTGAATGCGATATCCCACCCTACAATTACAAAATCTGGATTTTTTTCCTCGATTTTAATACCTGCGTTTTGAATTAAAGATATTAGGCCATCACCGCCGACAACATAAGCACTTAAATTATAATTCTCTTTAAGATATGTCTCCTTCAAAAATTCTACTGTAGCTACGCCAGAATTTATTATTTCATTTTCTTGTATATTTATATTCATGTTTTTTAGTTTTCTTGAATAATCTGCAGGAGATTTAGATGAGTTATTAGTAACACAAATAAATTTTATGTTTTGTTCAATTAAATAGTCAATGAATTCTCTGGCTCCTCTTATCGGATGATTGCCACGATATAATACACCATCAATATCTATAAATATATACTTGATGTCTTTCAAGATTAACTCTCCTTTTTTAGTATACCTTCTGCAGCAAGAATCCCAGTAGCCGCTGAGTTAACTATGTCTCTTGAAAGTCCAACTCCGTCACCAGCAACAAAGAGATTTGGTAAATTAGTCTCCATGAATGAATCAACTTTGACCCTTATCCCATAAAATTTAATCTCTGGGGCATAGAGGAGCGTTGAATCACTTCCCACCCCAGGTAAAAGATTATCAAGTCTTTCAAGTGATTCAATTAAATTTGTAACTATTCTATAAGGCAGCGCCATAGCTATATCCCCAGGGGTAGTCGATAAAAGTGTTGGTTTAATGTTGCTTCTTCGGATCCTTTCGGGGGTAGATCTTCTTCCCATCCTTAAATCCCCAAATCTTTGTATGAGGGGTTTACCTCCTCCAAGGACAGTTGCAATCTTAGCAATTGAGATGCCATAGGATGTTGTATCTTCAACAGGCGAAGTCAATGTCACTCTTGATAGAAATGCAAAATTACTATTTTGTGATTTGATATCTCTCATTGAGTGACCATTTACCCCAACATATCCATCATACTGTTCTTTCATCACATAGCCCTCATGATTTGTGCAAAATGTCCTTACAAAATCATCATAAGTTCTTGAATAGATGTGGAATTTTGGATCTCTATTTACATCAATTACAGGCTTCATGACAACTTTTGATACTTCAACCCTAACACCTATATCAATAGATTGGTGTACTACCTTAATTCCAAGTTCATTAATTTGTGACATTAAAAAATTTGAGCCAGCTCTACCCGGAGCTGTTATGAGGTATTCAGACTCAATTTTATAAGGCTTATTTTTTTGTAGATAAGTAATAACGTAGTAATTTTTTACTTTTTCTATTTTTGTTGCATCTGCAAGCATGACAAACTTAACACCTTTATTTTCAAGATATTTTTTCATTGAGTTAATCACTACTGGTGTATAATCACTTCCTATATGCCTTTGAGGTATCTGTATAAACTTAATTCCTGAGGCTTCAGCTTTTCTTTGTAATTCTTCTATCATTTCAGTTTCGCCGATAAATAGTTTTTCAGGAGCCCCATGCTTTAAGAATATTGAATCGACTTCATTAACTAGTTTCATTGCCTTGTCGGACTTGCCAGTGAGTTCTTCAAGATCACCACCTATATCTGGCCTTAAATTAAGTATTCCATCTGAAAGGCATCCTGATCCACCAGTTCCGTAAAGGACATTACATGGATTACAATTATTACATTCACCAGTATATTCAAGTGGACATTTTCTGCTATCTACATCTCTACCTCTGTCTAAAATAATAATCTCAAATTTATCGTTTTCAGAAAGTTTGTAAGCAGAAAAAAGACCTGCAGGACCTGCTCCAATTATAACTACTTTTTTCTTCATATAAACTAACTTAAAATTAAACCTAAAAAAGCTTATGGATTTCCTTTATTTTTAGAGGGTTTTTTGGGAAGTCCTTTAAGGGATTTTTTTGTTTTAAGTTTTGATTTTTTGATCGGAACTGATTTCTCTTCAACCACTAATTGCCTTGGAGGAATCTCTTGTGAATATGTCTGAGTCAGAGCTTCCTGTGTTTGTGATTTATCAGGTGGTTGTTGTATGGGCCCCATCTTTGGTAATTCAATACGTTTCAAATTTTTCTTTAATAAAAAGACAATTATGAAAAATGCTGCAATTATTATGATTGGCAGTGCCTGTATTAAAATATTTGATTCTAATACTAAATTTATTTCTTTCTCGGTCTCTCCTTCAACTTTTACTATCTGGGTTACTTTCCCGTACAATGTTGAAGACGCTACAACTTGATACTCTTTTGGAGGAAGTTCAGATATTATAATTGTGCCTGAATTATCTGAGCTACCTTTTTGGACACCATCTACAAGGATGGAAACTCCACTAATAGGGCTACCTTTTGAGTTCTTTAATGAAACTTTGAGTGAGCCATTAGCAGTCTTCAAAGTAAGTGATTTTGATAATCCTTCTTTAGTTATCTCAAAATTGATTTCAGAGGGATTGTATCCCTTTGCATCGGCTTTTAATGTGTATACTCCAGGTACAAGTTCTATCGTACCATTAGCTTTTGTAATATTTTCAACTAAAACTCCACTTCCTGTTTTTAAAACCTCGGCTTCAACTTCAGATAGCGCTTTACCATCTTCAGCCCTAATCTCATAAGTAAATTTGCCTTTTTGTTTGGATAAGATTATTGTAATTTCTTTTTGTTCTTCCTGTGTGAGATTGAATGATTCAGTTGTATACTTCTCATAGTCCATAAACTCAACTTCTAAAAAATATGTTCCTGGCTTTACTGAAAATTTGAAGAAGCCACCAAGGTCTGTTGAAGTATAAGACACACTTGTTCCTTTGAGAAAAACTTGTATCCCAAATAAGGGCTTACCATCATCTGTAGTTACTTTACCAATTATATCTCCTTTGACAGTTAAAGGAATATTAACAGAATAATCAACATGGTCTGCTGGAATGATGGAGTTTGGCAATTCATATTCTGAAGTTGAGTAAGATGCCTTAACTTTATAGTTTTGTGCATCTGGAACTTCAATCCTATATTGGCCAGTTTCATCTGTGTTCACGGAAAAGGTTTCATTTGTTGTTACGTTTGTCACTTTAACTGTTGCATTGGATATTCCCTGTTCACCAGCTTCAAAGATATTATTATTATTTGAGTCTTTGTAAACATTTCCTGAAATAATTTTAAATCCTGTATGCCTCAAATAAAATGTTTTTGCATTTAGGGAGGATATATCGACATTTTCAATTATAGTTACAAATCCTGATTTAGAAATAGTAACAGAGTATGTTCCTTCCGCTATGTTTTCAAAAAGTAACTCTCCCCTCGAATTCGTATTACCAGATCTTTGATAGTTTGTATCGGATTGTAAAGACAGCCTAATCTCTACATCAGGAATTTGAGTACCATTGACACTAGCAGTATTAATCAGAAAATTTTTGTTAGTAGCACCAGAAGTTATGGGAACTGTAAGTACCAATATCAGTAGTGATATGATAGCACTTCTTGAGTATCTTCCTAACATAATTTTCCTCAAGACTATTTATTAAAATATAAAATTAAATCTCGGAAAATACTTTTCTTACGTCTTTTACCTTTATAGTGTCGTCCATCTCAATTATTCTTGTTTCGCACTCCATGACATCTCTCACATCACCAGTAAGCTCAAGATATGTTCCAAGATTAGTGTCGTAAGTTTTTACGTTTACAGATCCTGGAATTGTTCCTGGACTTATTGTGCCAAGATTTAGATTTTCGACAAGTATCCTAACTGAATAAGGCTTATTTTTATGCCTTCCAATTCCATCTTCAACAATTTTCATAACACTTCACCTATCCTTTAGTAGCTGATAATCAATATACAGTTACCAGTTTATAAGCTTTTCGATATCGATAATATATAACAATGTTCCAAAACTATTACAAAATATAAACAAAAAGTGCTTAATGACTTTCAAAAAATAGATACTATTATTTAAATAATAAGATGGTATTGATAATCGATAATTAATATTTTAGTAAAAGTCCAAATAGGGGAATGACTTATATTAATGCTAAATCTTATATAATATTTAGCATATTTCGATATAATGAAAGTTATTCTTTTGGAACATACTCACAATCCTGAAACTGTTTGTGCCGTAGCAGCCCTTACAACAATGAAAGAGGGTACCCCATCTGAATTGATAAAGGAGATAGATGCAAACAATGCAAAGAATAGAATTCACAGAGTTGTTGGTTATGGGCACTATTCAGTTATTGAACATGCAAGTTTTACTTTTTCTATTGAAGGTATTTCAAGAGCATGTTCCCATCAACTAGTAAGACATAGAATCGCCTCTTTTACACAGCAGAGTCAAAGATACGTAAAGATGGAAGAAGTACCTTTTGTTACCCCTCCCTCTATTAAAAAAAATAGATCTGCTGAAGAATTATTCAAAAAGAGTTTGAAAGAATCTATAGAAACTTATAAAAAACTACTTGAACTAAACATTACCCCTGAAGATGCAAGATTTGTACTTCCCAATGCAACTAAGACAAATATTGTTATGACTATGAACGCAAGAGAACTACTACATTTCTTTAATCTCCGTTGTTGTAATCGAGCACAGTGGGAAATTAGAGAGATGGCTTGGAGTATGTTGTATCTTGTTCTTGGTGTTTCTTCTGCCTTATTTGAGTCTTCTGGCCCAAAGTGTATAGTTGAAGGAATATGTAGCGAAGGTAAGGCTTCTTGTGGCTGTTACAAGCTTTTTGAAGGGAAAAGTATAGACGAAAGAAGGATAATTGTCAAAGAATTTTATAAGTAATAGCGTGATTTTTATGGCAAGAATGGATATTGACACATATTTTATGAGTATTGCAGAACTAGTAAAAAAGAGATCTACTTGTATAAAACAACATGTCGGTGCAGTTTTAGTTAAAGAAGGGCATATAATATCAACAGGTTACAATGGGAGCCCAAGAGGACTTCCTCATTGTTCAGAAGAAACATGTCTTAGGCAGACTCTTAGTTCTCTTGAAAAATCACATTTATGTAGGGGCGTTCATGCAGAACAAAATACTATTATACAAGCTGCAATACATGGTGTTTCAACAGAAAATTCAACAATTTATTCAACACATTTTCCATGTATGTCTTGTACAAAAATTTTGATAAATGCTGGTGTAAAAGAAATTGTTTATGGTAGGGACTATGATCTTGATAATGAAATAAAAATGAGTATGATAAGGGATGCTGGTGTCAGGACAAAAAAATTACTCTTGACTGATTAGATGGAAACTACCCTAAGTGACATAAGATTTATTGATTATCCTTCATTCTCAATTGAGAGGGCATTATTACTAAGAAATTCTTTATTTGAAAAAGGTGTGGACAATATATACTCCTTTGGTAAGGTAGAAATTGGAATCAATAGAGCAATTGGCAAAGGTAATACCTCAATTATTTTTCTTGGAAACTATAAAAACAAAAATGTATCAATTAAGATAGAAAGATCTGATTCAAAAAGAAAAGGCTCTCTTAAAAAAGAAGCTTTCTACCTAATAAAAGCTAATGAAAACGGGATAGGGCCAAAAATCTATGATTATGATAAAGAATATTTCATCATGGAATACCTAGATGGACCACTATTAATTGAGGGAAAGTTTGATAGAGAAGATATCTTTGACATTTCTAGGCAATGCAATGCCCTTGATAATGCAGGTATTGATCACAGACAAATTCAAGGTGGAAAGCATATTATTTGTGGTGAAAAAAACGTTATAATTGATTTTGAAAAGGCACATTTTTCTAACACCCCTAAAAACGTCACTTCTTTTTTATCTATGTGCTTCATATCTGACTGCCTTGTGAGAAAAAGGATAGAAGAAATATTTGAATTTAACGAAGATAAAATAGGGGCACTTTTAAAAGAGTATAAATCCAACTTAGATATAGAAAAACTTATTGAAAGTATCCAATAAGATTTAAATATTTTAGTTAATTAGAAAACTTGGTTGTGATTCGATGGAATTTGAAAAACCCTGGACGGAAAAATACAGACCACAGAAGCTTGATGATATTGTTGGAAGAGATCCTATAGTTAAGAGACTCAAATCGTATATTGATAAAAAATCAATGCCTCATTTGCTATTTGCTGGACCTCCAGGTGTTGGGAAAACTACAGCAGCCATAGCACTTGCAAAAGAAATATTTGGAGAATATTGGAAACAAAACTTCCAAGAGACAAATGCCTCAGATGAGAGGGGGATAAATGTCGTTAGAGAAAAGATCAAGGACTTTGCAAGAACAAGGCCGATAGGTGGAGAGTTTAAGATAATATTTTTAGATGAATCAGATGCATTGACATCAGATGCACAGAATGCATTGAGAAGAACTATGGAAGTTTATACCTCAACATGTAGATTTATCCTTTCATGTAATTACTCTTCAAGAATTATTGATCCAATACAATCAAGATGTGCAATATTCAGATTTGGTCCCTTGACAAATGATGCAATAAAAGTCATGATTAAAAAGATTGCACATGAGGAAAAAATTGATCTTAAAGAAGATGGCCTAGAGGCAATTACCTATGTTTCTGAGGGTGATATGAGAAAAGCAATTAACGCACTTCAAGCATCATCAGGTATTGGAGATTCTATAACGGAGAGCTTGGTCTACCAGGTGACTTCTAGGGCAAGACCAGAAGAGATAAAAAATATGATGAAAATAGCACTTTCTGGGGACTTTATTTCATCTAGAAGAGTTCTCCAGTCACTTCTACTTGAACAAGGATTGTCTGGAGAAGATATAATAATGCAAATGCACAGAGAGACCTTCAATTTAGAAGTTTCTGATAAAGAAAAAGTTAGAATAATCGATATGATAGGTGAAGCTGACTTCAGACTTGTTCAAGGAGCAAATGAATTTATACAACTTGAGTATCTTATAGCCAATCTTTCAATAGGATAATGATAATATGCTTGTTGAAAAATACTTTCCTAAAAATTTTTCTGAAATAAAAGGTCAACAGGCACTTGTAAAGGATATTTTAGCATGGATTAACACATGGGGGACTGAAAAAAAGGCCCTTCTCATTTATGGCCCACCTGGTAGTGGTAAGACCACTATGGTCAAAGTCCTGGCAAAAGAGCTTGGATATGACTTAATAGAGCTAAATGCAAGTGATAAAAGGGATCAAACTGTACTAAACAGGATAGTTGGAAATGCAGCATCTTCAAAGACTCTTTTTGGATATAAGAAAATAATCTTACTTGATGAGGCCGATAACATCCATGGAAAAGAAGATTTTGGAGGGGCAAAGGCCTTACTTGAAATAATCAAGAACACACAAAATCCCATTATACTTACGGCAAATAGTTACTGGGAAGTATCTCAAGCCATAAGAGAAAATTGTAAACTTGTCCAATTCAAAAGACTTCAATCAAGAACAGTATTTGCTAGACTAAAAGAAATAGTAACTGCGGAAGGTATTGATGCAGATGAAGATATCCTCTTGAAGATTGCAGAGCAGTCTGCAGGGGACATGCGTGCTGCTATAAATGATCTTGATTCTTTAGGAAAGAAGATAACAAAAGGCGATGAAAAATTAGTGGGATCAAGAGATACTGAAACTTCTATATTTGAAGCATTATCAAAACTTTATACATCAAACTCGATAGATGTCCGAAAAGAGTTTTTTAATATTGATAAAAAACCGGATGAATTACTATTATGGATTGATGAAAACACTCCAAAGGCATACAAAGGAAAAGATTTACTTAACTCTATGAATCTTATTTCTAAATCAGACATTTATCTAAAAAGAGCTCTTAATACAAGAAATTATTCTATGTGGAAATATGCATCAGATTTGATGACAGGGGGAGTTTCTGTTGCAGGAGTAGCTGATCTGAGATATATCCCATTTTCTCCACCGAAGTACTTTCAAGTTTTAGGATCATCCAAAAAGACAAGGGAAACTAACAATGTGATTCTAGATAAGATCGGAAAAAAATGTCATTGTTCAAGGAAAATTGCAAGAAGTTATTTACCTATGATTTCTATACTGTTCCTAAATCCTAGGAAAGGTGCCCTTATTGCTAACTTTTTTGAATTAGATATGGAAGAGATTAAGTTCATCGATGAGAAAAATTACAGAAAGATAGAACTTGAAAGAGAAGAGCTTTTAAAGGTACCAGAAAAAAAGGAAAAAATCAAAGAGACACCAATAATTATTGATAAAAAAAATGAATCAAAGAAGGAAATTAATAAAAAAGAAAAAGAACTGCAAAAAGAAAGTGAAAAAGAAGACCCGCAAATGAATCAACAGAAAACACTTTTTGACTTTTAGAGGAAGATAGTATGTCTGAATACTCTATATCATCATCTTTAGACAAAATCCCAAAGTCCGGTATCAGGAAATTATTTGATCTAGCACAAAATATGGAAGGAGTTATTAGTCTCGGTATTGGTGAACCAGATTTCAGCACCCCATCCCATATAATTGAAGCATCTATTAATGCCCTAAAACAAGGAAGAACGTATTATTCCCCGAATTCAGGATTATTAGAATTAAGACAAGCCATCTCAAAAAAGATGACAGATCAGAATAAGATTAACGTATCTGAAAATGAAATATTAGTTACTGTTGGTGGTGGGGAGGCATTGTCACTTGCAATTCAATCTTCAATTAAGACTGGAAATGAAGTAATTATCCCCTCACCTGCCTTCGTCTCCTATATACCTATAGTTATGCTTTCAGGAGGAAATCCAATAGAGGTAGAATGTAAAGAAGAAGAAAGTTTTATCCTTAATTCTGATATCTTAGAAGAAAATATAACTGAAAATACAGAGCTACTGATTCTCAACTCTCCTTCAAATCCAACAGGTTCTGTCATGACAAGAAGTGATTTGGAAAAAATATCAGATATTATAATTGAATATAATCTAAAAGTAATTTCTGACGAAGTTTATGAAAGCCTTATTTATGGCGGCAAAAAACATATTAGTATAGCATCATTAAATGGTATGGAAAACAATGTCATAACTGTCAATTCATTTTCTAAAACTTATTCTATGACAGGTTGGAGAGTAGGGTATCTAGCTTCAAAAGACCCTACTCTTTTTGATAGGATGTTAAAGCTTCATATGTATGGTCCTGTTTGCAATAATACATTTGCCCAATTTGGAGCTCTAGAAGCTCTAAATGGGCCCCAAGATTATGTAGAATATATGAGAAGCGAATTTGAAGATAGAAGAAACTTACTTTTAGATAGAATCAAAGAAATGAACGGTGTTAGGGCTGTAAAGCCAGAGGGTGCATTCTATGTATTCATGAATATATCTGAAACTGGTATGAAATCAGAAGAGTTTTCTGAAAAACTTTTGAATCAGGAAAAAGTTGTGACCGTTCCTGGATCTTCTTTTGGCCAATATTCTAATGACTTTGTAAGACTTGCATACCCACTTAAAAAAGACAAGATTAACGAAGCTTCAGATAGGATGAAAAAATTTCTATCTAAAAATTAATCTTCTTCAATTACTATTGATTTAATATTAAACTCTCTTCCTGAAAGAACAGCAACATCATTTGATCCACATTCACATATCATATGAAGTATTGGAAAATCTTTACCAGAGCTGATAGTAAATTCCTTTTCACATTTATTACAATGTACCCTTGGTTTTAAAAACTTGATTTCTAATTTTGCCCCTTCTGCAATTGTATCTTTAGATATAACATCAAAACAAAATGTAAGTTGATCAGCATTGACTAAAAGTATCTCGCCCATCTCAAGTTTAATTAACTTTACTTTTTTCGCTTTTTCCTTTTCAGCAGCATCTAGAATAGTTTTTAACATCCCATCGGCAAGAGATAATTCATGCATATATCCACCAATACATTTTTATATTCAGTTAAAAGAGTATTTAAAAGCTTAGGGGGATAATTTTGAAAGGTTATATAATATGGCCTTCGTATCTTAATAAAAATCTTTCAAAGAAAGATGGCAGAAAACTTCCAAAGAATTTATCATTGGATCAACCAAAATTTGAAGAGATAAAAAACGCGCTTGAATCTATTGGGATTAGTCATGAGGTTGAAAAAAATTCGAGATATCCAAAGGAACAGGGAAGGGAAGACAGAAATTTAGGTAGATTTGTTGTTGAGAAAAAATTCTCTAAAAATGAAATACTAAAGAAAATATCAAAAGAGATAAGAAAAAGTAGGGGGGGAAATTAAGATCTATCTTGCAAAGTTTCAACTTCTGGGATGATTCTTTTACCTGCAGCAACTTTGTCTATGCTATGAACAGTACCACCAAGTTTTTCTATCTCTTCTTTTAATAATTCATAATCTATTGAATCCCCTTGTATTGAAAGTTTAACTGTTTCTGTCTTTTGATCAATTTCGACAACAGATATATTTACCCCTAAAATCCCTGGTAGTTCTGCTAATCTATTCGCAAAATCTGAAAGTATTGGTTTGTGGGGTTTTAAAACATCAAGGACTATTATCCTTATTGAACTCATACATCAACCTTATTTTAGGAATATTTAAACTTTTATAATAGTTTCGGTTCGTTAATTTTGAATTATAACTATATATTAAAGAGGAAATGCGAATAGATATTTGGAATTGATAGTAATTGACGATAGTTTTCAAAGAATTTCAGAGAAGTTATTTTTTTAATAATAACGAATCACTTGTTGAAGTATCATGATCATGAGGTTCAAGTATAAAGAAGTATGATATAGTAAATTATATCTTCTCAATCTCTAATTTTAATAAAAGATTGATATGGTGCTTTGTTGAATAATTCTAAACAAATGACACTTATCTCTAACTTGCCCTTTATTTGCCTTTAACTTTACACTAACTGTTGCAGTTGGTCATACAATAGAAACTTCATCATCACTTCCTTTTGTGCC
>Ga0302243_1000285_pt1 | contig 49796 bp, 39 predicted proteins | sample AAG_UR_Met_MG_FD_193514 | JGI IMG/M metagenome (GOLD analysis project Ga0302243, IMG submission 193514) | Enriched activated sludge microbial communities from anaerobic digester in WTTP, New Holstein, Wisconsin, United States - AAG_UR_Met | ecosystem: Engineered > Bioreactor > Anaerobic >... | reverse complement strand
GGCCGAGACGACGTCCACCGCCAGCGGGTACGAGCTGCCGGGCATTAGCCCCATGAACGGCACGATATGGGCCGAGTACGACGGCCACGCCTTCGGGGGGACCGGGGTGCAGGTCAAGGTGGGCACGCCCGTGGCCCTGGACCTCCATGTGGAGCCGGCCAAGGTCAGCGGGAACGCGACCCTGGAGGACGGCACTTCCGCCGACCAGGTCACGATATCCCTCTTGGACCGCTCCAACGGGGAGGTGCTCGAGGCCGTGACCGATGCGCTCGGCGCGTTCAGCTTCGAGGGGCTCCTCCCCGGGAACTACACCATCCAGACGCCAGACGGCACCGTCGCCGTAAACGCCGACATCACCCTCAAGGAGGGCGACGCCCTCTCCCTGGACCTGGTGCTCTACGGCTCGATGCGCCTGAGCGGACTGGTAAGCTACGACGGCCAGGCGGTGGCCAACGCCCTGGTCGGGCTGTCCGGCGAACTGGGCGATGTCTGGGTATCAAGCGATTCCCGCGGGCGCTATTCCGCGGTGATGCCCAAGGGCGACGTGTCCCTGTACGCCACGGCCACCGTCGGGGGCGTGGAGGTCGTGCGCCTGTTGAAGGTCACCGCCACCGAGAGCGCGGGCATCGACCTGTCCCTGGAGGCGGGGCTGGTCCTCGATGGCACCGTCCTCTCCTCCGGAGCTGCAGCGGCCAGGGCCGAGGTCCGCCTGCAGGACATAGCAGGCGGAGCGGTGCTCTCCGCCCTCACCAACTCCAGGGGCACCTTCCGGGCGGTCCTGCCCCAGGGTGTGTACTCCGTGTACATCAACGACGGGACGAGGGCCTACTGGAGCGATGTTGCCCTGGATGCATCCAAGGCCATGACCTTCAGCCTCCTTCAGGGGGCCAAGCTCAGCGGCACCGTATGGTACGACGCGGACGGCAACGGGGCGGCCTCCGCCTCGGAGGCGCAGGGCGATGTCGTGCTGACCGTCACCGATGCGAACGGAAGGACGATCACGACCAGCACCGACACCTCCGGCAAATATTCCCTGGTCCTCGTGGCCGGCAGGGGCTATTCCCTGACCGCGGCCAAGGAGGGGTTCGTCCCCATCACCAAGAGCTATCCGGCCCTCACCCAGGCGACGACGGCATCCCTGGAGCTCATCGCCGTCGAGCGGACGGTCAGCGGGAGCATCTCCCAGGCCATCGGCGGGATCAGCGTCCGGTTCACCGCCCAGGACGGCTCCGCGGTCAACGGGACCGCGGTCACCACCGCGGACGGGAGCTTCACGGCGTCCCTGTACCCCGGCATGTACACCGTCAGCGTGGACCAGGACATCGTCCCCGGCGATCCGTCGGAGCGCTACCAGTCCCTATCGGCCACGGACCTGGAGGTCAAGGTCGGCAGCGACCCCGAACCGCTCGCGATCGAGGTCGTCACCAGGGTGCTTGTCAACGGCGCCGTGAGCCCGAACGGGAGCGCCACCATGGTCTTCGACGGCCCCGAACGGACGGTCATCTCGGCCAGGGCAACATACTCCCTCTACCTGCTCAGGGGGAGCTATTCCGTATATGTCCAGGTCAACACCTCCGCCCTGCGCTCCGCCTCCCTTCAACGCATGGACGTGAGCGGTCCGACCACCGAGGACCTGGTCGCGGAGAGCGCCGCCCAGGTGGTCCTGCGGGCCCAGCTCTCGGGTGTCAGCGCCCAGGCGGTCGAACTGAGCATCGAGCGCGCCGGGGCCTATTACAACATTACCACGGCCACCGGCGGGATCGCGACGGTCTATCTGCCGAACGGCGCCTACACCGTCTCCGTGGACCATGCCACCACGGCCACGCTCGGGGGTGTCCTCAGTCACGTGCGCTATATCGGCCAGGCCAACTTCTCCGTCAGCGGGACGTTCAAGAACGTGGTCGTAAGCACCACGTACGCCCTCAACAACGCCACCGTGCACGGGCAGGTGCTCTCCTCCGGCGTCCCCACGCCGGCAAGCCTGCGGTTCGAGGCGCAGAGCGCGGCGGCCATATCCCTTTCCGTAAATGCCCAGGGAAGCTATTCGGTGGAGCTGGCCGTCGGCTCCTACAGCGTCTACGCCGTCGGCGCTGACAGCTCCCGCGCCTACCTGGGGACGTTGGAGGTCGGCGCGCCGGGGGACATCCCCTTCAACATATCCTTGGAGGAGGCGTTCCGGCTGAGCGGGGTGACCTTCGCCAACGATGAGGGGGTGCGGGCCGAGGTCAGCATCAAGGGGGCGGGGACGCTGAACGTGACGAGCGACGCCGCCGGCGCGTTCGAGGTGTACCTGCCGGCCGGCCCCTACACCGTCTCCGCTACGGCAACATTGATCGAGCGGGGCATCGAGGTGGAGTACTCCGGCCAGGCGAGCGTGGCGCTCGCCGATTCGACCGCCAAGGGCATAGCCATGGCCAAGGTCCGCACGCAGGGCGTGACCGTTTCCTGGGACCCTGCCCAGAAGGCCACGCTGAGCGCCGGGGGGACGGCCACCTACACCATCAGGGTGACGAACAGGGGCAACATGGAGGACACCTTCCGGCTGGCCGCCACCGGGACCGGCTGGACCGTGGTGCTCTCGCAGACCGAGGTGACCCTCGGCTATGGGACCGGGAACAGCGAGATCGTCACCGTGACGGTCACGCCCTCCAGCAGCGTGATGGTGAAGCACACCGCGATCACCGTCCGCGCCACCTCCCTGACCAACTCGTCCGCCACGGCCTCGGTCAGCCTCGATGCGGACATCGTCCCCTCCCGGGGCATTGGCATGGAGTACCAGGAGGCCGAGGCCACCGACGGTTCGGAGTACACGTACACGGTCGAGGTGGCCAACGAGGGCAATGTGGACGACACGTACGTGGTCACGGTCGGCAACCTCCAGGCCCTGCGGGACCTGGGGTGGGAGGTGCGCCTGGTGAACAAGACCGCCCTCACCGACTCCTTGACATTGACCGTCTCCGCAGGGAAGGGCTCCGAGATCGAGGTCTCGATGGTGCCCCTGCGGGCCAACCCGAACCCCAAGGCGAACGTGCAGCTGGTGGCCGTCTCCACGGCCGATCCGGCGGTGCAGGCCACCCTGGAGTTCCAGCCCGACCTGGTGGGCCTGAGCGCCACCGGCCTGACCGTGAGCGGGGCCGGCGTCTCGGGCTCCGCCCCGGGCCTGGGCAGCACCGCCATCGCCCTCATGGGGGTTGCGATCGCCCTTGCGGTGGCGCTCGTGGTCGTCTCGGTGCAGAAGGGGGTGTTCCTACGAAGAAAGCGCTGATGGTCGCGCTCATGGCGATGGTGCTCCTCGCCGCCCTGCCGGGCGTCCAGGGGGAGGAATACGGACCGCTGTACGCGCATATCGAAGGCCCGCTCGTCGTCTCGACGGGCAGCGTGACCATGTACACGCTGGAGATGGTCGGCGGGCCTGCGGAGGCGGGAGCGGGCAACTACTCCTACAAGGCCACCATGACCGGGGACGGGGACACCTACGGGGCCTTCTTCCTTCCCGGGACGGTGGAGCCGTCCCCCGACGGGACGTTCCACATCAACCTGACCGCCCCCAGCGCCGCGCAGACCCTTACGATAAGCATCGAGTGCAGCTCCGCGGGCGCCGTGACGGTGAAGAGCACGATCACCCTCAAGGTGAAGGTCGTGGAGCCGATCGTCCTCAAGGCGACCGTCCGGAACACCGGCGAGGTGGCCGCGATCGGCGTCCCGCTCAGCCTCCAGGTGTACGAGGGCGGGGAATGGCGGGAGTTCTACAGCACGACCGTCGACCTGGCCGCCGGGGAGGCGTACGCCTTCCAGTACAATTGGACCGCCATCGGCCTCGGCTCCGGGGAGCACAAGGTGCGCATGGTCCTGGACCCCGGGGACCGGATCGTCGCCTTCGAGGGCGGCTCGACCGTCTACGGGACCACGATCTACTACGACATGCCCGGCTACGGCTGGGTCAACACCCTGATGGGCGTGCTCATAGTGGCGCTCGCCCTCGTGCTCATCTACATCTGGCGGCGGCCGGCCAAGGGCAAGAGGAAACGGTGATCACAGCCTCCTCTCCAGCTGGTCCATCCTCTCCTGCAGCCGCTCGGTCATCGCGGCGATCGCCACGTCCCCCCTGGTCTTCTCCAGGATGGAGCGGGCTATGTCCTGCTTGCGCCGGATGGAGACGATGGCGTCGGGATAGTCGAAGCGCATGATGACCAGGAAGAGCTCCTCCATGATGTCCAAATATCTCTCGGCGGAGGGGATGTCCCCCTGTCGCAGGGCCTCCAATGCGAACCTCCGCAGCTCGCCGATGGCGTCCGCCATGCCCATCAGGTAGGCGGTGCCAGGCATGCCCAGGCGGTAGGGGTCCGGCAGCTCCTGCCCCTTCACTATGGCGCTCAGGAGGGCCGCCTCGGCCACCTCCACGAGGGCGTCCTGCACTATCCCTGAGTGCCAGATGTCCACATGCTCCGAGAGCACGCTCTTGAGCCGGTGCGCCTCGTCGATGGCCTCGGCGAGCTCGAGGGTGCAGTCCGATCCCTTGTGCATGCCATGGACCACCCCGCTGGCCATGCGGATCAGCGCGCGGGAGGACTTGATGGCGATCTCCCGCACCTCGTCCTTCTCCTCCAGGGACCCCTGGATCGTCCGCGCGATCTCCTCCAGGTTGTGCATGGAAGGGAATCGACCGGGGATATGAAAAGCTTGCTCAGCCCCGGACCCGGCGCATGTGCTCCACCCTCTTCCGCACCAGCTCCCCCCTGCCGATGTCGTGCCGGACGAGGACGTCCCCCTCGACGTTCGCCAGGCCCGCCTCGCAGATGGCCTCGGCCTCCTCAATGCTATCCGCCATGCCCACGACCCCCAGGGCCCGGGAGGTGGTGGTGTAGATCGCCCCGTCCCTCTCGTCCACCGCCGCGTAGTACAGCCGGGCGCCGGTCCTCGCGAGGGCCCCCTCGTCGACCCTCACCGGCATCCCGGCCCTCGGCGCCGTGCCGTAGCCGGCCGGCACCACGTACTTGCACACAGTGGCCTTCCTCAGGAAGGGCACGTCCCCCGCCAAACGGCCGTCCGCAACGCCCAGGCACGCGTCGAGGAGGCCGTTCGGCAGGAGGGTGAGGACGTTCATCGCCTCCGGGTCCCCGAACCGGGCGTTGAACTCGATGACCTTCGGGCCGTCCCTCGTCAGCATGAACTGCCCGTACAGCACCCCGCGGTACGGGGTCCCCTCCGCCCGCATGGCCTGCACCGTCCTCCGCATGATGTCCATAGCCCTCTCCCGGTCCTCCCCGGTCACGAAGGGGAGGAGGTGGTCGGCATCGGTGTAGGAGCCCATCCCCCCGGTGTTCGGCCCCGTGTCCCCCTCGTACGCCCGCTTGTGGTCCTGCACCAGGGGCATGCCCCGGACGCTCCGCCCGTCGCAGAAGGCCTGCAGGGTGAACTCCTCCCCGACGAGGCGCTCCTCGAGCACCACGCCGCCCCCGCCTATCCTGTTCTCGAGGACCTCCTTGACGTAGGCGAGCACCTCCTCCTTCCCCCGGAGGTGCTCCCCCTCTACCTTGACCCCCTTCCCGCCAGTCAGCCCCTCAGGCTTCACGACCAGCTCGCCCGGGAACCCGTCCACGAACAGCTTGGCGGCATCGTAGTCCTGGAAAGTGCCGAACGCCACGTTGCCCGGGATGCCATGCTTCCTCAGCAGCCGGCGGGCGAAGCGCTTGGACGTCTCGAGGCGCGCCGCGGCCTGGGAGGGCCCGACGCATCCTATGCCCCGCCTCAGGAGCTCATCGACCAGGCCCGCCTCCAGCGGGGCCTCCGGGCCGATCACGGCGATCTCCGCCCCGGTGGCGGAGGCGAGCTCTGCCACCTTGGGCACGTCCGTCTCATTGAGCAGCCGGAACCCCTTGGCCGCCCGGGCGATGCCCGGGTTGCGGTTCCTCATCGCCGCGTAGACCTCCGCCCCGTCCCTGACGAGCGCCTCCACGATGGCGTGCTCCCTCCCCCCTCCGCCGACAACCAGCACCTTGGTCCTCATGCGGGGCGGGGATGGGCAGGCCCGATAATAAATCAATGGGCGCTCAGCCCAGCAGGCGGTCCGCCAGGGCCTCGAGGCCTTCCCCCGTGCGCACGCTGACCGGCAGGAGCTCCTTCCCCCCGGACAGCCGGCGGTAGTCGGCCTTGACCCGCTCCACGTCGACGCCCATGTACGAGGCCAGGTCCATCTTGTTCATTACAGCCATATCCGCCCCCTGGAAGATCATCGGATGCTTCCGCACCATGTCGTCCCCCTCGGTGACCGATATGACGACCATGCGCTTGTCCGTGCCCAGGGGGAAGTCCGCCGGGCAGACCAGGTTCCCCACGTTCTCCACGAAGAGGAAGTCCACGGCCAGCAGGTCGATCCCGTCCAGGGCGCGGTCCAGCAGGTTCGCGTCGAGGTGGCATTCCTTGCCAGTGTTGAGGTTGTACGCCCTCACCCCGGCGGCCTGGAACCGGTCGTAGTCGTCCTGCCCCGTGACGTCCCCGGCGACCGCGGCGACGCGCAGCCCCCGGGCCATCAACATCCTCGAGAGCGCGATGATGAGGGAGGTCTTCCCCGCGCCGGTGGTGCCCATGACGTCCACGGACCGGACGCTGGAGCCCCTAAGCCTCTCCAGGTTGTGCTCGGCCAGGTGCCTGTTCTCGGCCAGGACGTCCGTCTCCATGCTGATGTGTGTGATCTTGTGCACGGGGCCGGATTTTACGTTCCCGGTTAATAACTTTGCCCTTGGTCCTTCCAGCGTTTTCCGAGTCGAACGTACGGCCATCGTGGTAGCGTTCGTTGATCCGTGAACATGGCCAACGCGTTAGGTCGATTTTATCGAATAACTTTTAAGTAATGTCACGCAAATATGATTGTTCAACTAATCCGGGGTCCCGGAAGGTGGAGAGGACCTGCATAGGGGGGTTTCTAATGGACAGTCCAAGTGATATGCAAAGCAATAGCATGACCAACGGCTTGATCAAGAGGGCAGCCTTGTACATCGGTATTTTGGCGTTCGCTCTCGTCCTGCTCCTGTTCTTGGGAGCTGGGCAGGCCAGCGCTGAGGACGTTTCAGGCGACATCGTGGGCGATGTCGTCTGGGCATCCGGTGGCGTGTATAATGTGACGGGTGATGTGAACGTCGTAGGAAATCTAACCATAGAGGACGATGTGGCGGTCGTCTTCCAGGGTGATTTCGACTTCAATGTGGTGGGATCGTTAACGGTCGAAGGGACCGCCGAGAATCCGGTGGTCTTCTCCTGGAACGATTCGCTAGGAACTTACTGGGGGATTCTTAATTTCGTGTCCGGATCGAGCGGTTCCCTGAGCTTCGTCAACATCTCCCATTGTGACGGTATCTTCCTGGACAATGTTAGCGTCCCGATATCGAACGTCAACCTGCTGGATGTGGCCTTTGGTATATATGGTGAATTCTATGGCATGGAGCAGGATGTCTCCTTGGCATTCTCGGACATAAACATCAATAATACCGCGTTCGCAGCAGTGGTCATACTCAACGACAATGGCAGCCTGGACATAACCTTGGAGAGGTTCAGCATCGATCACGGCGGCGCGATAGGCTATTTAATAGCCGATCAGATCGATCTTAACGTCATCGACTCCACCTTCAACGATGCCACCGACGGGCTCTATGTGGGGGCGGGCATGATCGGCACTGTCCAGATCACAGGTTCCACCTTCGCCAACATCCTTGGTGATGAGGCGGTCGCTTTCTATGATGTGGCTGGCGACATGAGCCTCGTCATCGAGGGTGCGGTCTTTGAGAACATCGAAGGGGAGGCGATATATGTTGAATCCGACTCTCTGGTATACTTCGAACTGGCCAACACCACGTTCGAGGACGTGAGCTATTACTGCGTCGAGCTGTACTCCCTGGAAGGTGACATGGAGTTCATTATGAACAACGTCACCATGACCGACTTCGACTCCGGATTCTACGCTGAGACGGACAACGGCAGCATCGTGGCCAGCCTGTCCGAGGTCCACACCGACGGCTCTAGGTGGATAGGCGGATGGTGGGCTTACAGCATGGACGACTCCGCCCGCTTGGACCTCACCGTAACGGATTCTACCTTCAATGACACCATATACGGGTTCTGGCTCTACTCCGAGACCTCCGGCAGCGTATCGATGACCAACGTCGAGTTGACCAATGTCTACGTCGACGGTGCCATAACCGTCGACCCGTACGAGTCCATGGTTCCTTACGGCGATCTCAGCATCGAGCTCACCAACGTGCTGATGGACAATGTCCATATTGGCATCGACCCGGCCATCGAGGGCAACATCTCGCTTGTCATGGAATCCGTCCAGATGAACGACACCTTTGAGCTTGGATGGTTCGTGGCGTTCAACGATGACAACAATGCGGTCATCGACGTGGTCATGAGCGACTGCGTCTTCAGCAACGCCACCTACGGGTTCTACTTCGAGGCGGACACGGTCGGCGAGTTCGAGATAACCAACACCGTGTTCTCCGGCATAGAATATTATGCGATGAGCATGGTGCTTGACTACGCCGACATGATCGTCCCGATCGAGGGCGTACAGGCCAACGGCGTCGGGGCCTTCCTGGAGCTCACCGTAACCTTCGGTAACGTGGACCTGGTCATAACCGACTCCGTGCTGGAAGGGAACTACGCTCCAGGGTCATTCCTGATCGATGTCACGGTGAACTCCAACAGACTGGACAACGGTTTCATAACCCTGACCGTCGCCAACTCGGTCCTCAAGAATGCCAGCGGCGGTATCCGGACCTGGTCCGAAGAGCTGAACCCGATCGACCTCACCACCGCTCTCTTCGAGAACATCACCGGGGAGGCCATGCACTTCGACGTCCGCAGCGGTGATCTGGACTTCACCTTCGTGGACGACGATCTCACGGTGGTCAACTCCGGCACCGGGCTGTGGGCCTACGCCAACAACGGCGACATCAATGTCGACATGAGCGGCGTGAGCATCAACACCCACGATTTCGGATTGCATCTGGAGGTCAGCTCCCTGAGCGCCGAGGGCATGAGCGTCATCAACATGAACATCGTCGACTGCGTATTCGAGGACGGCGCTTACGGCGTATACGCCCTCTCGCTGAACGGCGGCGTCGCGGTTGTGGACAACTCCCAGTTCCTCGGGCAGAGCGAAAGGGCCTACTGGTTCGACTCCCTGTACGGGGAGATGGACGTGGAGATAGCCGAGAGCGTGTTCGACGGCAGCGAGGCCGCGGACATGACCGTGTACACGGTCGAGGAGGTGGAGAACACCTTCAAGGTGATCGGCTGGAACAACTGGAACTGGGGCGAGGACGCCTGGAGCCCCTCCACCGTGTGGACGGAATGGACATCGGTGGACCTCCCCTTCGCGTTCGTCTACAACGGGCTCGAATACACTTCCGTCTACCTCAGCTCCGATGGCTATCTGGACTTTGGCGGAGGCAACCGCATCGAACCTGTGGGGAGCACCGACCTGATCTATTCCAGCGGCTACGGTGCCAGGCAGTTCTACGGCTACAGGATCGCCGAGGACGGAACGTCCGTCATGTTCCACTGGTACGCGTCCGAAGCGATCTCCGGCTCCGGTCTCAGCATGGCCTTCCAGGTCGTGCTGTTCGCGGACGGCACCATCCAGTTCAACTACGCGGACATGGAGTCCTATTCCTACGACATCCCATACGGTCTAACGACGGATAGTACCATCTACGACCTCCGAAGCCTGTATGGCATGCCCAAGGAGGACGCCGACTGGATGGCCTTCCTCTTCACCCCGCTGCCCCTCTCCTACGGGATGGGCGTGCTGCTGACGATGGAGGAGGGGGACATCAATGCGGCGATAACCAACAGCACCTTCTCCAGCTACTACGGCGGCGGGATTGCGGTCCTGTCCCTGAACGGGGGGCTGGTGCTGGAGGTCACCGGGAGCGAGTTCAGCAAGATCTATAACAACGAGTTCAGCGCCCTCGACGTCTACAACTTCAACGGGGCGGCCGAACTGACCATGGCCGACAACACCTTCGAGCGCATCTGGGGCCTGGCCATCCACCTGGACCTGACCTCGACGGAGGGCGGGGAGAGGACGATCGACGTGTCAGACTCCGTGTTCGATAAGGTCGCCTACGTATTCTACGCCGAGATCGGTGTCGATGACAGCAGCGGTCGGACCGGGGACGACTCCATGAACGTGACGATCATCTTCCGGAACAACATGCTGACCGACGCCTACGGCATGTTCTGCGATATCGAGCTAGAGCTCAACGATCCGGTCAACTGGACGGTCACCGTGGCCCAGACGATGACGAACAACACGATGGTCCAGGAGAACTACCTGGGGTCCTGGCCGTTCCCGGAAAACTATCCGGAAGCCCCTAGCCTGGGGGCCTTCGTTTGGATCGAACAGAGGGGCGAGGACGAGAACAGCGTGACCCTGGAGCAGACCGCCACCGTGACCGGCAATCACATCGAGTGCCCCTGGGACATGGGCATAGCGGTGGGCAATGACATCGACAATCTCTATGGGGATACCGCAAGGACCTTTGCGGTCGACATCTCCGAGAACTTCGTCAGCTGCACCGGCGAGATCGGCATCATCGCGGCATCGATGATGACCGCGGGCACCGGGCTCGTCGTGGACGACGCGACCGTCACCATCGATGACAACGAGGTCGTCGATGGAAGCTATAATGCGATCGCCATCGGAGTCATGCTCTCGGTGGACAGCAATGACGGCGTTGGCCAATCATGCGACGCCCGGATCGGCAGCCTCGTCTCCGTGTGCGGCAATCGGGTGGAGGGCGCCCTTGGGGGCGTGTACACCGAGATAGTATACGAGCAGGAGAACATGGTCGGCGATTGGAATGTGACATCGACCACCCATGTCGATGGCAACCGCCTGCTGAACGTGAGCTACGCCATCGGCGCCTATCTGGGCGCAGGGGCGTTTTTCGGTGAGCACTACTGGCCCCCGGAGAACGAGGTCGCCGTGGCGAACATGGTCCTGGACTACGTGCTCACTGTGGACGACAACATCGTGCTCTGCCCGTACAACATGGACTTCTATAACAGCATGATCGAGGTGGGCATCGAGTGTTGGGCCGGGGTGTCGGTATCCACCCTGTGCGCGCAGGTCAACGTCTGGGTGACCGGGACGCTCTCCATCAGCGGCAACGAGCTCACCGAGCTGGACGGCGACCTCAGCGGCATCGATCTCTATCATGGAATCGGCGCTGAGAAGACCGCTTCCATCCATGCGGACGTGGCCGTGGCCGTGGAGGACAACGTCCTGACGGTGCTCTGGGAGAACGATGGTCCGGGCCCGCGCCCGCCGGCTGCCATAAGGATCGACAATGAGCTCTCTGGGCAGTCCAACAACAATGTGATCACCCCCGGTCCGATGGTCAAGGCCAACATGACCTGGTCGGTCACCGGCAACGAGGTTACCAGCGGGTTCCGCTATGGCATCGAGGTCCTCGATGAGGTCGAGCTCGAGGGTGGCCTGGCGTCCACGGCCTACACGGTCAGCTGGGACATCTCCGGCAACACCCTGACCGACGTCAAGGAGTGCGGCGTATGCTACGACTTCTCCCGCGAGGAATATAGCAACGGCGCATTCGAGATGGACGTGGCCGTAGACATCACGGACAACGTCATCTCCCTTGTGGACGGCCCGGACAACTGGGCGGGGATCTACCTCGACAGCTGTGATAGCACCTCCAGTTGGGAGTATTGGGACGAACAGTATGGCAACCACACCTTCGTGGCCTCCGTGAGCGGCAACACCATCAGCGGCGCTGAAGACGGTCTGGAGATCTACGGTACCTTGTACTTCGACGTGCCGGACGACTACGAGCCCGCTGAGGACGAGGTGCTCTACACCTATGTCAATGACATAGTGGTGGAGAGCAACTACATCAGCGATTGCTTGTACGGCATGTACCTCTACGATGCCATGGACGTCCGCAACAACATCGTGGAGTGCGCCATCGGCGCAGAGACCTACGGCATATACTGGTACGAGGCCGAGGGCGAGATGGTCGGCAACACAATCACCGCCGAGATCGGCGTGTATGTGGACTATCTGCACCACTGGCTGGTCCAGGGCAACCTGGTCCAGTTCGGCGCGACGGGTATTTCTGTAGAAAGTTACAACGACGAGGAGGATGCCGACGGTGCCATCATCGACAACACCATCACCGCCCTGGAGAACCCGTTCCTGCCGTGGGAAAGCTACTGCATCGTGCTCGACGAGACGCCGAACGTGCTGATCAGCGGCAACGTGCTGAGCGGCGCTGACTACGGCGTGTACATGGAAGATGTCTGGAACATCACCATATCGGGGAACAACATCTCCGATTGCGGCGCTTCCGTGCATATCTACGAGGCCCAGTTCGTGTGGGTCGAGGCCAACACGATGACCGGCTCCGAATACGGCGTGTACGTCGACTCCGGCGTGGAGGACCTGGTAATAGGCAACAACACCTTCATCAGGAACTATTATGGGATAGAGATGTGGACCGAGATCCATCGGATGACGCTCTGGAACAACGTCTTCATCGACAACGAGTATGGCGTCGATATATCCACGCTGTACATGGAGGCCGTATGGTATGTCGATGACGAATGCCAGGCGTCCCGAAGCGACATCTACTTCGAAGGCCCGGTGTACATCCTGGCCGGCGGCGCCATGCTCCTGGAGGACATGGAGATGTATGTTGAGGCCAACATCCCAGTGGCCGAGGGCGGCCTGCTCTCCATGAGCAACGTGGCCATAGACGCCTGGGGCCTCGAGGTCCAGGGCACCATCTGGGCCAACCTCTGCTCGTTCAATGATATGAACCTGTACCTTATGCCAGGTTCCATGGGCGAGGTCAGGGCCAGCACCTTCCTGGAGGCCGAGATAATAATCGACGCATGTGACCCGGTGCTCGCGGATAACCTCATCATCGCGTACGATGACTACGGCATAAGGGTGGGGAACGGCGCGGCCCCGACGATCGTCAGCAACATCATCGCCATGAGCGCCGTGGGCATCTACGCCAACGGCATGGACATGGGCGGCATCTACGACAACCTGATCGTGGCCAGCTACGACTTCGGCCTGTTGGCGGAGAACTGCACGGGCGGCATCCACGACAACGTGTTCCTGCTCAACAAGGTGGAGATCATGCTCAGGAACAGCGACGTGAGCGTGGAGGACAATGAGATCGGCTTCACCGACCTGTTCCAGGTCGCGGCCGACTATGCGCCGCTCCTCGGGCTCCTCACCGGCATGAACGGCGAAGGGATCGGGCTCCCGACGACGGATGACCCCCTGGCCATCCTAGAGGCCATGCTGCCCAGCGATGGGTTCGACCTGGTGACGTGGATCACGGCCCACACCGGGATATGGGCCGAGCGCTCCGTGGTGGAGACCAGCGGGAATGCGTACGGGATGCTGAACTACGCCGTCTACGCCGTGGACAGCGAGGTCCACTTCGCGGACGACATCAGGACGGGCGTGGTCACCATCCCCTGGGTGCACATAACATCCCTGGGGGAGGTGGTGGAGCGTAACTACACCGTGAGCGTCCACACCCTGAACGGCATCCATGTCGTCCGCTCCGAGCTGTACGTGACCGGCAGCACCATCGAGGTGCTCGATGACGCGCTGGTGTTAGAGGCCTCCGAGGGCTGGGTGGAGGGCGCCACGCTCCTGGCGGGCGACTATGACTACTTCCTCTTCGGAGGGTCCGAGGTCTACAACATCGCCACCACCTATGAGACGCGCAAGGTCGAGGACTCGCACAGCCTGAACGAGGGCACCTGGCTGACCATCACCGCGATCGACGAGGGCGAGCCGGTGGCCAACCTGACCATCTACATCAGGAGCGCCAACGGGGAGATCGTCAAGACCGTGGTGACCGACGCCGAGGGCAAGGCCCGCGTGCTCCTCGCCCAGTATGCTTGGACGCTCGATGGCAAGGACGACGGCTTCAACCCCTACACCATCAACGCCACCTTCGAATCCGGGGAGGCGTCCATGGAGGTGACCCTGAACCAGTCCTACATGGATGTCACCCTCGAGGGCGAGAAGGAGTCGAACATCGGCGCGATCCTGGCGGTGGTCGGGGTCCTGGTCATCCTCCTGCTCATCGTGGCCGCGGTCGTGGTCATGAGGCGCCGGAAGTAAGGTCCAAACCCCTTCGGTCCAAACCTCTTCCCCTTTCTCCATTTTTCCATGGCTAGGATACTTTGTTAAAGAGGGAGCGCCATTCCTGACAGAGCGCAATGAGCTATTCCGAAAGGGCCAGGGAGCTATTGGCCCGCAGCAGGGCGGGCGAGGGGGACACCGTGCGCCTCAGGGCCGGAGGGAGGGAGCACGTGGGCGTCCTGATGCCCCACCACGGTTTCAGCCACCCCGATGTCATCGTCATCAAGCTGAGCTCCGGCTACAACATCGGCGTCAGGGTGGACGACGGCTCGGAGCTCTTGGTCGAGGCCAGGGCCCAGGCCAGGGCCGCGAGGCCGCTGCCCCCGCAGCCATCCAGCGGCCTGCCCGCCGTCTCCTTCCTCGGGACCGGGGGCACGATCGCGAGCTACGTGGACTATCGCACCGGGGCGGTCCATCCCGCGCTCAGGGCCGAGGAGCTGGTGGCCACCGTCCCGGAGCTGGCCGGGATATGCGCCCCGCGCTCCAGGGTGGTCCTCTCCATGTTCAGCGAGAACATGGACGTCAGGAGCTGGCAGACCCTGGCGGAGGCGGTGGCCGACGAGCTGAACGCAGGAGTGGAGGGCGTGATCGTCCCCCACGGGACCGACACCTTGGGCTATACCTCCGCCGCCCTCGCCTTCATGCTCGGGGACGTGCCCCGCCCGGTCGTGCTGGTGGGGGCCCAGCGCTCCTCCGACCGCCCCTCGTCCGATGCGTACGGCAATCTCCTCTCCTCAGCGAGGTTCTGCGTCCAGGCGGACGCGGCCGAGGTCTTCGTGCTCATGCACGGCGAGCCCTCCGACACCTATGCCCACGTGCACCGCGGCACGAAGGTGCGGAAGATGCACACCAGCCGGAGGGACGCCTTCCGGAGCGTCAATGCCTCGCCCGTCGCCCGGGTCGACATCGAGGGCGGCCTGGAGATGCTTGCGCCCTGCCGGCCCAAGGGCAGGGGCGGCGTGCGGCCGGAGCTGGCAATGGAGGAAAAGGTCGAGCTCCTGTACTTCCATCCCGGGATGGGGCCGGAGCTGGTCAGGAAGGTCGCCGAGGGCCTCCGCGGCCTGGTGGTGGCCGGGACGGGGCTCGGGCACGTATCCCAGGGCGTCGTCGATGTCCTCAGGGAGGTCGTCTCCCAGGGCAAGCCGGTGGTCATGACCTCCCAATGCCTGGGGGGTAGGGTCAACCTCAACGTGTACGATACCGGAAGGGACCTGGTCTCCGCGGGGGTCATCCCCGGCGAGGACATGCTGCCCGAGACCGCCCTGGTCAAGCTGATGTGGGTGCTCGGCCGCACCGATGACATGGAGGAGGTGGCGAGATCGATGGGCACCAACCTCCGCGGGGAGATCTCGGAAAGGAGGGAGCTGTGATGCACCCGGTCACATGCGGCCTCGAGGTCCACCAGCAGCTGGAAACCCGCAAGCTCTTCTGCCCCTGCCGCTCCCAGCTGGTGGAGGGGCAGGGCGCGCGGTTCGTCCGCCGCCTCCGTCCGACCCAAAGCGAACTGGGAGAGATCGACAGGGCGGCGCTGGCGCAGGCGGAGCGGGGGATGCGCTTTGCGTACCAGGCGCCGCCGGGGGTCTCCTGCCTGGTGGAGGCCGACGAGGAGCCGCCGCACGCCGCGGACGCGGAGGCCGTGCAGGCCGCCCTCGTCGTCTCGGCCCTGCTCGGCTGTCAGGTGATGGACGAGGTCCATTTCATGCGCAAGATCGTGATCGACGGCTCCAACACCGCCGGCTTCCAGAGGACCGCCCTGGTGGCGGTCGACGGGGCGCTCGAGGTCGACGGCAGGCGCATAGGGATAGCATCGCTGTGCCTGGAGGAGGACGCCGCCCGCAAGGTGGACGCTAAGGACAGGGAGGTCACCTATCGCCTGGACCGGCTCGGCATCCCGCTCATCGAGATCGCCACCGCCCCGGACATGCACGACCCGGAGGAGGTGAGGGAGGTGGCCCAGCGCCTGGGCTCCATCCTCCGCTCCACCCGCATGGTGAAGCGGGGGCTGGGGACCATCCGGGAGGACCTCAACATCTCCGTGCCCGGGGGCGCGCGCGTGGAGATCAAGGGCGCCCAGGACCTGGGCCTGCTGCCCACCTACGTCCGCACCGAGATGGAGCGGCAGCACGCGCTCATAGAGATCAAGCGGCTGCTGAGGGAGAGGGGGGCGACCCCCGTCCCCCCGGCCCTCAGGGACGTCACCGCATTGCTGAGGGACAGCGGGTCCAAGGTCCTCCGCTCCGCGCTCTCCAAGGGGGGGAAGGCCCTCTGCGCCCCCCTCCCGCTCTTCGCCGGCACCCTGCGCAGCGCGGACGGAAGGATGAGGCTGGGGACGGAGATGGCTCAGCATGCCCGTTCCCGCGGCGTCGCCGGCATCTTCCATTCCGACGAGCTGCCCGGGTACGGCATCACCGCCGAGGAGGTCCAGGCCCTGAGGGCCGAGCTTCGGCTGGGGGAACGGGACGCGTTCGTCCTCTGCGCCGACATGGCGGACAGGGCGGAGGCCGCCGTTCTGGCCGCCCTCGCCCGGGCCAACCAGGCGCTGGTCGGTGTTCCGGAGGAGACGAGGGACCCCCTGCCGGACGGCACCTCCGTGTACAGCCGTCCCCTGCCAGGCGCCGGACGCATGTACCCGGAGACGGACGTCAGGCCGATCCTGATCGAGCCCGAGAGGCTGGCGGGCATAAGGGCCGCCCTTCCAGAGCTGCCGGAGGCGCGCATCGCCCGGTTGGTAGGCGAATACGCCATCAACGAACAGCAGGCCCGCCAGCTAGTCAGGGACGGGCATGACGAGCTGTTCGAGGAGGTTGGCCGGGGCAAGGGAATGGCCGCCGTGGCCGCCCGCACATTCCTGAGCACCTACCCGGAGCTGCAGAAGGAGGGGGTGGACCTGGAGGCCCTGTCCGACGCCAAGGTCAGGGAGGCCTTCGCCGCCCTCTCCGCGGGCCGGTTCGCCAAGGAGGCCCTGCCCTCGGTCCTCAGGGAGATGGCCAAGGGCGCGGACGCGGAGGGCGCCATGGCGGCCCTCGGACTGGAGGCCATGGACATGAGGGACGCGGTCCGCGTCCTCGACGCGATCATCGCCGAGCGCGCCGAGTTCGTGAGGGAGAAGGGAGAGGGCGCGGTCGGCCCCCTCATGGGGGCGGCGATGAAGGAGCTGCGGGGCAAGGTGGACGGCAAGGCCGCCGCCGACCTGCTCAGGGAAAGGGTCAGGGCGTTCCTCGAGGGGTGAGCTCCAGCGCCCTCAGCTCCTCGAAGAAGAGGGTCCGGGACGCCGATGTCCGCACGTTCCAGCCCTCCATCGCGTGCGCCATCGCCCCCGGCTCCGCATCGCTGGAGACGAGCACGAGCGCCCTGCCGCCCGGTGCTAGATGTCCCCTTGCCTGGGCGAGGAAGCGGGCGGTCACTTCGATCCCCCCAGGCCCCCCGGCCCAGCACAGGTCGTCCTTCTCCTCTGCGATTCCCCTGAGATAGGGGGGGTTGAAGACCAGGAGGTCGAACTCACCTTCAACCTCGGCGAACAGGTCGCTGCGCAGGACCGTGAGGCGCAGGCCGTTGGAGGCGGCGTTCCTGAGCGTGCTCGCGACCGCCCTTTCGTCCACGTCCACCGCCACGACCTCCGCCCCGGCCTTGGCCATGTGCAGGGCGAGGAGGCCGCTCCCGCACCCCATCTCGAGGGCCCTCTCCCCCTTCCGGACGGTCATTGCGGAGAGCATGAGGAACGTGTCCTCCGCCGGGGGGTACACTCCCGGGCCGACCTCGAGGAGGATGGATGGATCCCGGTGCATGGGGGCTCAGCCCCGCACGGGCTATTAACCTTTCCCGAAGCCTTTTAACCGAGGCGGGGCATGGGGGGAAGGTGGACCCGTTCAGCCTGCTCAGCATAGGGATCATTGCCTTGGGGCTTGGGCTTGCCGTAGGCAAGCGGTACCCGTTGGCGCAGACCCTGGTGCTGATCGACCTGGCGGTCTTCCTCATCTGCGCCATCGCCGCCTGGGACCACCCCTATCTCCTGTCCCCCGTGGAGCTGGATCTGGGGGTCAGGCCCAGCTCCCTCGGGGACCCGGCCTCATGGTACACGGTCATCACCCACATGTTCGTGCACGCCGACATAATGCATGTGCTGTTCAACATGCTCTTCCTGTTCCTGGTGGGCGTGCCCCTGGAGGAGAGGATAGGCCGGCGGGCCTTCGCCCTCTGCTTCTTCGTCCCCGGCCTCCTCGCCCTGGCCCTGGAGGTGCTGGTCAGGGGCCTAGCCTCCCCCGTTCTCATACTTGGAGCATCCGGGGCCATCTCCGGGACCATGGGGGCGCTGTTGTACCTATACCCCAGGGACGAGATCCCGATGTTCCTGGGCCCTCTCTTCCTCCCCCGGGTGCCCGTCTGGCTGTCCGTGGGCGCCTGGTTCGCCGTCCAGGTGGTCAACGTCCTCACCCTCCCCTCGGGGGTCGCCTCCGGCGGGACGGCCTACTCCGCGCACATAGGGGGCTTCGTGGCCGGCATGGCGCTCGCCTCCCTTCTTCCCAGGGCCGGGCCCAAGGAGGAGGGGACGGTGGACCTCTCGGAGCTGGCCACCACAGACGAGCTAAGGGAGCTCAAGGCGCGCATCGAGGGCGAGAGCGAACCCGAGGTACGAAAGGCCTGGCTCGAGCATTTCGTGGAGAGGGCCTCCTGCCCTGCCTGCGGGTCCCGGCCCAGCTTGGAGGGAAACCGTATTAAGTGCGCATGCGGATGGGAGAAGAGAGTGAGATGAGCGCGAACAGGGTGGAGGTGCTCTGCCCGGGGATGATCCGCCGCGATGGGCCGGTCGTCCTGGAGGCCCGCTCCACCGCGACCCTGGTGAGCCGGGGGGACAGGCGCGTCCTGGTGGATACGAGCGGGCCGGAGAACAGGGGGCGCCTCTTGGAGGCCCTGGCGGTGAGGGGCGTTCCCCCGGAGGGGATCGAGGCGGTGGTGCTGACCCATGCCCACGGGGACCACGTCGGCAATCTCTCCCTTTTCCCGGACGCCAAGGTCATCGCCCATCGCCTGGAGGGCGGCTCCCTCGCCCTGGACGGGGAGGTGGAGCTGTGGGAGGGGGCGAGGCTCGTTCCCACCCCCGGGCACACCCCGGGAAGCATAAGCGTGGTGGTGCAGGCCGAGGAGACCTATGCCTTGGCCGGGGACGCCATACCCACCGAGGACAACGTGCGGAGATGGGTGCCCCCCGGGCATCACTACGACCGCGAAAGGGCCATGGAGAGCATGGCCCTGCTGGTCGACCTGGCCGACGTGATCGTGCCCGGCCACGGGCCGCCGTTCCACGTGGCCGGGAGCAGGGGAGGAGGGAGGTGAGCGGAACGAACGTACCGAACGCTATCTATGTGGAATGCCCCGACTGCGGTGAGGAGACATTGCATGAGGTGCTCAAGGGAAGGCTGGGCAAGGACGGGAGCACCCTGGAGGCCACCCTCCGCTGCCAGGAGTGCGGCCGGGTGCACCCGGCCGTGGTCCGGGAGGGCAGGACCATCAGGGTGCCGGTCATAGTAAGCGACCGGAAGGAGTCCCGCAGGGCGGAGGTGGAGCTGCCGGAGGACGAGGAGCTGCAGGTGGAGGACGAGCTGCAGCTGGACGACCTCCCCATCATCATCAGCTCACTGGAGAGGGAAGGGGCCAGGGTGAGCAGGGCCCTGGCCAAGGACGTCACGGCCATCTGGGCCAAGCGCTTCGACAAGGTGCACGTGAGGGTCTCCATCAACGACGTGCACAAGACCATCCCCGCGGAGGTGGACGCCCTGCCGGAGGAGGAGTTCTTCATAGGGGACCTGATGACCATCGGACGGTACGACGTTGTGATCACCCAGATAAAGACCAGGGACGCCATGGCCCGGCGCGGCGCCGTCATGGCCCGGGACATCGTCAGGATCTATGCCAAGAGAGCCCGGACCACCTACTCGTGATGCCCAGGAGGGGGAGAGGCGGCGGATGGTCGCCGACCTCAAGGCCCGGGGGGCCATCCGCTCCCCCCAGGTCGAGGCGGCCATGCTGCGCGTCCCCCGCCACCTGTTCGTCCCCGAGCACTGCCGCCCCCTGGCCTATCGCGACAGCCCCCTTCCGATCGCAGACGGCCAGACCATATCCGCCCCGCACATGGTGGCGATGATGGCCGAGGCCCTGGACCTGGGGCCGGGGCAGAGGGTCCTGGAGGTCGGCACGGGGTCGGGGTACAACGCCGCGGTGATGGCCGAGCTTGTAGGGGACGGGAAGGTCGTGACGATCGAGCGCCATGCGTCGCTGGCGGAGGGGGCGTCGAAGGCGCTGCGGGAGGCCGGCTATGACAACGTCCGGGTCGTGGTGGGGGACGGCTCCCTGGGGTTCGAGGAGGAGGCCCCCTACGACCGGATCAGCGTGACCTGCGGGGCGCCCGAGGTCCCCGGGCCGCTCCTCGAGCAGCTGAGGGAGGGCGGGACGATGGTGGTCCCCGTGGGAGGGCTCACCTACCAATCCCTGCTGAGGGTGAGGAAGCGCGAGGGGCGCGTGGAGACCGACGACCTGGGGCCGGTGGTCTTCGTCCCCCTCCTGGGGGAGAGGGGGCACCGCCGCTCACAGTAGGAACGGAAGGACGGCGCTGAGGGAGGCGGCGCGCACCACGCGGTCCGCGCCCTTGACCACGTCCTCGTCGATCGGGTTGAAGGCGATGCCCAGGGCGGCGCCCTTGAACATCGAGACGTCGATGGCGCTGTTGCCCACCGCCGCGGTGCGCTCCGGCGAGGCGCCGAACATCCCCTGGGCCTCCTCCAGCGCCCTGCGCTTGTTGCACAGCTCCACCCGCAGGACCCCCTCCCCCGTGAGCCTGCCCCCCTCGTCGGCGGCCAGCCCGTTCGACCACTGGGCGTCGAAGCCGTACCGCTCGGCCAGCTTCGCGGCGATGAGGTCCAGCCCGCCGCTGATGATGACCGCCCTGGTCCCCCGGGCGTGCAGGGCCTGGACGGTGCTCCCGATGCCGGGATTGATGGGGAGCATTGCCAGCTCCCTCTCCACGTCAGGGATCCCGAGCCCGGGGCGATGCTTGAGCCAGAGCCCGATGTCCCGGCGCATGAACTCCAGGTCGTCGATCCTGCCGTCCATGTAGGACACCACCGCCTCCTCGTTGCTCACCCCGAAGCGGTCATGCACCCACGTCCAGGAAGAGAGGTAATCGACCAGCACTCCGTCCATGTCAAAGGCCACCAGGTCGAACCGGCGCCCGTTCTCTCTCATCGTCCAAAGCCAGGAGGGAATCATTATAAGAACGTTGCTGCGATCCTCGGACCATGATCATCCTGGTGGGGGTGGCCCATGTCATCGATGTCTCCGAGCAGATAGGCGCGCTTGTCGCCCATCATTCCCCGGGGGCGGTGGGAGTGGAGCTGGACCCGGGCCGCTACCGTGCCATGCGGGAGGAGGGGGCGAGCGGGAACGTCCCGCTCCCGTACCGGTTCCTGGCGCTCATGCAGAGGCGCCTGGCCGAGCAGTTCGGCGGGGAGGTGGGGGCGGAGATGCTCGCGGCCGTCGATGCCGCCCGCCGGAGCGGGGCGCAGGTCCTGTTCCTGGACATGGAGGCCGGAAAGGTCTTCGCCGCGATGCTGGAGCAGATGCCCCTCAAGGAGAAGGTGCTCATGGCGCTCTCCTCCCTGCCCGGCCTTTTCATGGGCAGGGAACGGGTGAAGAAGGAGCTCGAAAGGTTCCAGGAGGACGAGGAGGCCTACATGGGGTCCATGGCCAAGAACTATCCCACGGTCAAGCGGGTGCTCATCGACGAGCGGAACGAGCACATGGCGAGGGAGATCCTCATGGCCGAGGGGACCCACGGCAGCGTGCTGGCCGTGGTGGGGGACGGGCACGTCGAGGGCATCCGCAGGCTCCTGGCCCGCGATGACCTGATCGTCTATCGGCTGAGGGACCTCAAGGACCTGAGGCTGGATGCCCCGGCGGGCACCGCCGAGGCGTCCTTCTCCTTCGTCCTGGAATAGGGCAAACCCTTTTCCCCGGCATCGCATACCCTTCATCCATGAAGGTCGTCCTGCTCTCCTACACCAGGGACGCGGAGCGCCTCTGCGCCGCGGCCGCCCGCTCCTGCTACTCCCCAGACCCGGCGAGCAAGCTCCTGGAGGGGGTGGAGGAGGGCAAGGCCGGCAGGCTCATCGACCAGGTGGTGGAGAGGGGGCATCACTCCGTCATCGAGCATGCCTCCTATACGTTCTCCCTGGAGGGGGTGTCCCGCTCCCTCACGCATCAGCTGGTCAGGCATCGGATCGCCAGCTATTCGCAGCAGAGCCAAAGGTACGTCCCGCTCCTGGAGCCGAGCTACGTGGCCCCCGAGACAGTGCGGGCGAACGCGGAGGCCAACAGGGTCTTCGAGAAGGCCATGGAGGATGCCTGGGACGCCTATAGGCAACTCGCCACCCTGGTCCCGGTGGAGGATGCCAGGTACGTGCTCCCGAACGCCTGCGCCACCAACATGGTCGTCACCATGAACGCCCGGGAACTCTGGCACTTCTTCACCCTCCGCACATGCAGGCGGGCGCAGCAGGAGATCCGCACCGCCGCCGAGCTCATGCTCGCCGAGGTGCGAAAGGTCTCCCCCGCCCTCTTCAAGGACGCCGGGCCAGCATGCCTGAGGGGCAAATGCCCCGAGGGCAAGCTGAGCTGCGGGAGGCCGCGCGTGGAGCTAAAATATAAATAATGACATACCTTTGGGCCGATTCATCTGGGAAGATTGCTATGGGCAACATCAGACCAACCTACATCAAGAGGGTGGCCACGGAGCTGGTCGACAGGTACCCCCGCGCCTTCAGTGCCGACTTCGAGAACAACAAGGTGCTTGTGCAGAGGCTCACCACCGTGAAGTCCATCTCCATGAGGAACCGCATCGCCGGGTACATCAGCCGCTACTGGCAGTCAAAAAGGTTCTAGGATCGCGCCTTCCAGCGAGGCGCTTCGCCTCGCTCGTCATATCCCAGATGAAATCCCTATCCTGCATTGGACAGGTGGGGGCGTCCCGTTGGTGGGAATAATAACGCACATAACAACGCTTTAGTAATCGGAGCATATTGTCCACAGAACCAAGCCCGGGTGGGGTAGTTTGGATATCCTAAGAGGCTGCGGACCTCTAGACCCGGATTCGAATTCCGGCCCGGGCGCTTCCCTCACTCCACCGTCACGCCGTGCGCTTCCCCGATCTCCACGTCCCCGGGGGGCAGTATCCTCGACACCTCCTCCTCCGGGACCTGGAAGGCCTTGGCAAGGGCGGCCGCGGCCTTCCCCCTGGGCATCTTGCCTGGGGCGATCAGGACGTAGCGCTCCGTCCTCCCCTCCACGCTCTCCCTCGGCGCGCACATGACCTTCCGGGCGCCCTCCACCTTGACCTCGGCGACCGCCAGCTCCAGGGGCAGATGGTGCGCGTAGTTCCTCTTCCCCCGGACTATGAAGGCGCCGCGGGGGGCGAACTCCCCCGCCTCCGGCCTCTTGGACACCTGGTCCGGCAGGACCCAGTACGCGGTCCCCTCCGCCGCCCCGGCGTTCCAGGCCTTGGAATGGCACAGGGCGAACTGGCATACCTCCCGCATCTCCTCCTCGGAGGCCCCGGCGCCGTCCTTGAGCACCACCGACGCGGCGCCGTGGAGGTCGGCGTGGGCGTACCTGTCCCTCTCCCCCAGGTGCCTCTTCACCACCTGGTCGTTGGTCTTGGCGTCCCTGCCCGCCAGCACCAGCCGCCCTCCGGAGGTGAGGAACCACTTGTAGGATTCGAACCAGAAGCGCTTGGTCGGGGCGGCCCGCCCCTTCGCCAGGGCGGCCCCCTCCCTTCTGGCCTCCCGCCGCTCGATGGCCTTGCGGGTCTCCTCAACGGCCTCCCTGGCCCCGGCCCCCTTGGCCCGCAGCTCCTTGGCCTGGTCATAGAGGCGGGTGGCGTTCTCGTCGATGCCGACCGTATAGTCCAAGGCCAGCTGGGCATCGCCAAGCCGCATGGTGAAGCTCCTCGTCGGGGGGTCCACGGAGGTCACCAGCGGCACCTTGCCCCCCTCCTCCCTCAACCGCTCCCAGTTGTTGGAGGCCGAGAGCGCCCGCATCCTCTCCAGGGTGGAGGCCACCTCGGTGTAGTGTGTGTAGAGGAGGTCCGCCAGGGCCTGTTTCGCCTCCGCCTCCCGCTCCATGGCCTCGACGCCCCTGAGCTGCTGCTCCAGCTGCCGCTGCAGCCGCTGGAGCTCGGCGTCCTCTTCGACCTCCTCCCTTCGCTGCGCCAGGAACGCCTCGAGGGCGGCGGAGAGCGAGGGCATCCCCTGGGACACGAGCCCCTCGTTCACCTTGAGCGGCACGGGGGTGGCGTCCACCGCCTCCTCCCCGTCCAGGACGAGCTGGGCCCTGGGGGCCTCGAGCTCTCGGAAGAGGCCGAGGATGGCGGTGCGCAGGGCGGACAGCTCCTCCCGCGTAAGGCTGGAGGCCTTCCTGCCCTTGTCCATCCCGGTCCTCAGGCACACCTCCTCCCCGTACTGCCCCCCGAGGTTGACGGAGGTGGCCAGGGTGCGCACCAGGTCGGACCGGGAGGTGAGGACGGCCCGCTCGAGCTCCTCCGCACTGGCGGTGCGGGGGTCGAAGCGCGACGGGGGGTACGAGTACTCCGCGCCGATGACCACGTCGCGGTGCCGCCACCGCTTCTGCTCCAGGGCGTTGACTATCCTCCCCTCATGCACCACGATGAGGTTTCCGTCCCCGATGAGCTCGAAGATGAGCTGATAGCTCCCCTCCCTGTTTGCCAGGTCCACGGTCATGATGCGGTCGAACTCCCGCTGCGACACCGCCGTTATGCGGGAGTTGTACAGCACCTTGCGGAGGTGGACCGCAAAGCCCGAGGGGGTGTCGGGGGTCTCAGGCCGCTCGGCGGCCAGGTGCAGCCACCGTCCATCCTTGAGCATCAGCTCCTTCCTCCCCTCCCCCTGGACGTTGATCCTGAGCAGCACGTTCCGTCCGTCCCAATGGAATATCTTGTCCAGGAAGCCTCCGCGCACCGCCTGCAGCTCCGAGGCGATGGCCGCCACATCGAACGCCGTCATCTCCTTCTTCATCGCCCCCTCTAGCATCCCCCCAATCAAAAGGGTTTTGCCCCATTCCAGTGACAAAAGGTTTATGAACGACGACCGGGCTGTGGGTGAAGCAGGCCACTGTGGCTTAGAGGTATAGCGACGCCTTGGTAAGGCGTAGGTCGAGGGTTCAATCCCCTCCAGTGGCTCCATCTTATTCCTATAGAAAATTAATAACCCAGCATCTCCATTGGCAGCTTCATGGCGGAGCGGGGGAACAGGGTCTTCATCGTCATCATCACGGTCTTGTCAAGCGTCCTTCTGGCGTTCCCGGCCGCCGCTCCCGGCTCCCAGGCGCTGTCGTACGATTCCGATCCGATCCTCGTGGAAGGCAACGGCGGGTTCGCCGGTGCTGGCTTCAGTGGTGCCGGCACGGTCGGGAACCCCTACGTCCTTAGCGACCTGAGCTTGAACGCCAGCCACGAGCTTCACGGCATACGCATCTCCAACACCACCGCTCACTTCCGCATCGAAGGATGCACGGTGCATGACGCCTATTCGCCCGACCGCGATCCCCTGAACCTCTCGGCCAGCGGTTCCGGGATACTGCTCATCAACGTCACCAACGCAGTGATAGAGGACTACCTGGGCGATTTCAATGTGAGGGGCGTCACGGTCGTCAGCTCAAGTAACATCCTCATCAACGGCTCCCGATTCAACAACAACCTCGAGGCCGGGGTGCATATCGTGGATTGCCCGGACGGCAGCGTGAAGGTGGCCAACAGCACCTTCACCATCGGCAGCGGAGACGACGGGGTGCTCCTGGAGCGCTGTCAGGGCGTCAAGGTCATAAGCAACACCATGACCGGGGGCGACAACGGAATAGTGGTGCGGGCCGGGGGGTCCGGGCTGGGCGGTCATCTCCTCTCCGAGAACACGCTGTCAGGCCAGTCCCAGACCGGGATCCTATTGGGTGGCCCCTCGTCGACCGCTAATGACCTGGTCCTGAACAATACCGTCCGCGGCGCCGGTTCGTCCGGGGTGCGCATCGCCTTCGGAACTTCGGAAAAGGTCGCCGGGAACGAAATCTCAGGGTGCTCCCAGGGCATCGAGGTCGACTGGATGGGGAACGAGGTCTCCGACAATGTTCTCTCGAACAACACCCGCGGCATACTTCTCGGAACTGACGCCGACCGGAACCTGATCGCCCGGAACCGCATTGTCGACGGGGCGTTCGGCGTCCTGATCGGGCCTAGTCAGGGAAACGAGGTGCTGAATAACATAATACTTCGAATGAACAGGGTGGACTCCTCGGTAGGTATCTATCTGGGGATCGGGGAGGTCAGGGACGCTCTGGTCAAAGGGAATGAAGTCATCGAATGCACCGTGGGCATCCGGGCGGCAACCCTCTCCGGGCAGGAGATGACCGGACTGAGCATGGACGGCAACAACGTCAGCGGTTCGGTCAAGGAGGGAGCCTATCTTCTCTACACCATCGATTCCGAACTGGTCAATAATACATTCTCGTCCGGAGGGAGCAGCGGTATCTACCTGGGCGCCGGGTGCCGCGACCTGCTGTTGGAGAAGAACGAGGTATCAGACAATGTCGGCTACGGGCTTCACCTCAGGGGAGCCGATGATAACGTGGTCTCGGAGAATCTCATTGTAAGCAACACCCTGGAAGGCGTCTATCTCGAGGAAGGATCTGGGAACACCGTGTACGGCAACGCCCTGCTGTTCAACAAGGACTCCGGCCGGCAGTACTCCCTATTGCGCCCGCAGGCCTTCTGCGGTGAGGAGGGTAACAACTGGTCCCTGGTCACCGGCAACCTATGGGCCGACTGGCTTTCCCCGGACATGAACGACGACGGGATCGTCGACCTGCCTTACAACCTCAGCGGGGGGTTCCAGGACCCCTTCCCCCTGACCAGCATCTCCGGGTTGGAGATCCCCGCGGACATCACACCCCCCGAGGTCGTGGCGAACGCACCGCAGGGCCTCGATGCCGAGCAGGGCGACGCCATCACCATCACCTTCTCCGAGGACATGAACGCAACCTCGGTCATCGTGATAGTGAACGGCGTACGCGCTAATGGCACCTGGGACGACCGCACGCTCATCCTCGACACGGAATTGGAGTTCGAGACCGACTACCAGGTGACGGTCACCGGTGAGGATATCTCCGGAAACGCCCTCCAACGGTTCGGCTGGGCCTTCCGCACCGAGGACATCGAGGCCCAGGTGATCGGCAGGGTGCTGGACAATAACGGCAGGCCGCTGTCCGGGGTGCTGGTGAAGGTCGGGGATCAGGAGGCGCTGACCAATGTGAACGGCAGCTTCAGCCTCATCCTGTCTCCGGGCGATCACATCCTGAACATGAGCAAGGATGGATATCTGGACAAGCACGTGATAGTGCACGTAGGGCCCGGCGGCGACCTGGTCCTGGACGATTCTATACTGTTCACGGGAGAAGCGGGAGATAAGGGGCTGTACATTGCCGACTTAGTTTACACGGTCCTCGCCATCCTGGCGATCGTAGTAATAGTGGTCGTCCTGCTGGTGCTGAATCACCGGAAGTAGCTCAGGCCATGCGGTAGTAGACGAACCCGGACCATATCTTGGGCCAGAAGTAGGTGGACTTTTTCGGCATCCTCCGGTCCATACGGGCCAGCTCCCAGATCTTGTCCACCGAGGGCGACCTCAGCATGACCAGGAGGCGGAATCCTTCGGCCGCCTTCCCCAGGGCCTTTCCGGTATCGTGCTCGTACACCACCTGCGGTCCCTCCTTCCAAGCCTCGCCCTTCAGCACCCACTCCTGGCACACATAGGAGTCCAGCTCCCACATGGGGTCCGAAGGAAGGTCCTTGGGAGAGGCTACAAACGCCTTCCCGTCAACGACCAGGCCCACGTCCGAGGAGGGCCGACCCTCCAGGGCAGAGGCCAGACCGGCGGCGTACGGCACCTCGAGCAGTTCGAACCTGCCCCTGAGGAACTCCAGGAACTGGGCGGCGGGCACCGGCAGGTCCTTCACCAGGCGGTGCGTCGGGAAGACCAACAGCCCGGGGTCGTTCGACGGGACCAAGGTGGTGAGCACGAACCGCCTCCGCTCGTCCCCCGGGCTCTCCTGCGCGTAGCGCGAGGCGGTCTCGTAGCGATGGTGCCCGTCGGCGATCAGGACGGTCTTCCCCGCAAGCTCCTGGGACACGGCGGCCACGGTCTCGGGGTCGCACACGCGGAAGAGGCAGTGCCGCACCCCCTGCGGGTCGGTGAACTCGAGCACCTTGGTCTCCACCTCGTCCATGCGGTCCCTCAGCCCGGGGGAGAGCTCGTCGAAGATCCCGAAAATCGACTCGCAGTGCGTCCCCGTCCCGCGCAAAAGGTTGAGGCGGTCCTCCTTGACCTGGGGAAACGTCTCCTCGTGCGGGACCACCCTCTCGGAATAGCCCTCCGCGGCCATGATGCCGACGATCCCCGTCCGCTGCCAGTAGTGCTCGCCCTCGCTGAACGTCTGCCGGTAGGTGTAGAACGCGTCCCTGCGGTCCTGGGCCAGCGCGCCCTGCTCTATCCAGGAGGAGAGCGCGAGGCCGGCGGCGGAGTAGTCGCCGTCCACCCCTCCCAGCGTGACGTTGGTCACGTTGAAGCGGTTCGCCCTCAGCCTGCCGAGCTCCTCCGCCGAGATCACGTCGTAGGGCGGGGAGACGCGGTCGATCATCCGCTCGCCGCTACCAAGGCGGGGGATGAACGGCCGGAAGGGACGGAAATCGACCATGGGCCTGGAATGCGCTAGCCGCTATTAGCTTTTGCAATCACTTGAGCCGGACCAGCTCATACGCCCTCTTCCCGAGCCCGATGCGCTCTGCATGTTCCAGCCCGGTCATCCAGTCCGTGGCGGGGTGCACGGCCTTGAACTTGTCGCCCTCCGTCCCCCTGGTCCCGAGCACGCTCCCCCTCTCCGCCTCCGCCTCGTTCACCAGCCGGGCGCAGGCCATGTCCAGGGCCACCGGGTCCCTGGAGGCGGCGAAGCCGATGTCCGGGACGATGGGCACGTCATTGAAGGTCCAGCAGTCGCAGTTCGGGGAAATGTCCATGAGCACGCTGACGTGGAAGTGGGGCTTGTCGTGCAGCACCGCGTAGGCGTATTCCGCGATCTTCTTGTTGACGATCTCCGACGATCCCTCCCATTCCACCTCCGGGGCGCCATGCTGGCAGACCGCCACGCATTGGCCGCAGCCCACGCACTTGCCGTGGTCGATGACCGCCTTCCGCTTCTCGTCGATGGCGATCGCCCCCTCGGGGCAGCTCCTAGCGCAGAGCCCGCAGCCCACGCACTTCCTGCGGTCCACCGTGGGCTTGGAGGAGGCGTGCATCTCCATCTTGCCGCATCTGCTCCCGCTCCCCATCCCCAGGTTCTTCAGCGTCCCCCCGAAGCCGGTCAGGTCGTGCCCCTTGAAGTGGGTGAGGGAGATCACTGCGTCGGCGTCGGCTATGGCGCTCCCGATCTTGGCCGTGCGGCACAGCTCCTTCTCTATCAGCACCTCCCGGTGCTCGTTCCCCCTGAGCCCGTCCGCGATGATGACGTCGCACCCCACCGCGATGCGGTTGAAGCCGTTCTCCATGGCGCTGTTCAGGTGGTCCACGGCGTTCGCCCTCCTCCCCATGTAGAGCGTGTTGCAGTCGGTGAGGAACGGCCTCCCCCCCTTCTCCTTGACCATCCTCACCAGCACCGCGGCCAGGCTGGGGCGGACATAGGCCAGGTTGCCCGGCTCCCCCATGTGCAGCTTGATCGCCACCAGCTTGCCGTCCAGGTCCATGCGGTCCAGGCCGGCCCGGCGCAGCAGCCGCTCCATCTTATGCAGCAGATCGTTGCCCTGACAGGTGCGCATGTCCGTGAAGTAGACCTTGGATGCCTTGGGCGCGGCCATGGCATGGAATCGGCCTTGGCGGTATTAATCATGTGCCGTCCGACACGCCCCCGGGCCCCGGGGCGCACTTGCCCACAGGTCCCGATCAGGCTCCGCGGGCTCCTGCTGGGTCACGCAATGGACCCCTCCGTAGCCGTAGACCAGCTCCCGGGCCGGAATGGGCACGACCTCCCTCCCCGGAAAATGGGAGGAGAGGGTCTCCAGGGCCGCGCGGTCGGCGGGGTCCCCGAACACCGGGGCAAGGACGACCCTGTTGCCGATGTAGAAGTTGGCATAGCTCGCTGGCAGGTTCCGTTCCTCCCCCTCCAGAAAGAGGGGCCGGGGCATTGGAAGGGCCTGGACCTCCAGGCCGAAGCGGTCCTTGTACTGCCCGAGGAGCTCCCAGTTCCTCGTGAGCACCGGGGCGTCCTCCCCCTCCTCGGCCCGGGCGCACAGCACCGTGGAGCGGGAGACGAAGCGGGCGAAATCATCTATGTGCCCGTCGGTGTCGTCCCCCGCGATCCCGGAGGAGAGCCACAGGACGTCCTCTACGGAAAGGTATTGCCGCAGGCACCCCTCGATCTGCGACCGGTCCAGATGGGGGTTCCGGTTCCTGTTCAGCAGGCACTGCTCGGTCGTCAGCACAAGCCCCTCGCCGTTCACATCTATGGAGCCGCCCTCCAGCACTATCCCGGGCCGGAAGCAGGGGACGCCCGAGCGCTCCACTATCTCCCGCCCCGTCACGTCGTCGTAGAGCAGGTCGTCGTACTTGCCCCCCCAGGCGTTGAAGGTCCACTTCACCGCGGCCTTCCTTCCGGTCTCCCTGTGCAGCAGGAACGTCGGCCCGTAGTCCCTGATCCAAACGTCCGCGCTCCTGATGCGGACGAGCTCTATGCGGGCCATGTCCGCCCCCGCCCGGGCGATGATGGCCTCGGCCCTCTCCTCCGCCTGCGCGTCGTCCACGAGGACCCTCACGGCCTCCCCCTCGCTCAGGGCGGCGGCCATCTGGGCGAAGGTGCCCTCCACCGCCCCCAGGACCTCCTCCGGGAAGGTCAGGGCGTTCTTCGGCCAGGAGAGCCAGGTCGCTTCATGCCTTGCCCACTCGGCGGGCATGTAGTAGCCGTTCGACAGCGGTGTTCCCTCCATGTCCTCCCCTCACGGCGAAAGGCCCTTGCGGACGATCGCTCCGTAGCATTCAGGGCGGCGGCTGGGGAAGAACCTCCATCCCTCCCTGACCCGCTTCCCATGTTCCATGTCCAGCTCCGCAAGGACCACCTCCTCCCCCCGGCCGCCGCGGGCCATGGTCCGGCCGAAGGCGTCGCAAACGAAGGAGCCGCCGAAGAAGTCGGAACCGCCCTCGGTCCCCACCCGGTTGACGGCGCAGACCGGGAGGGCGTTGGCTATGGCGTGCCCGCGCATGACGTTCTCCCAGGCCTCCTGCCAGCTCCCCTCCGCCTCCTCTACGCCCCGCACGGTCCCGAGGGCTGTCGGGTAGAAGATGATCTCCGCCCCCAGCAGGGCGGAGCACCGTGCGGCCTCCGGGAACCACTGATCGTAGCATATCAGGACGGAGATGCCCCCTACCGAGGTAGGGAAGACCTGGAAGCCGGTGTCCCCGGGCTTGAAGTAGTGCTGCTCCCAGAAGCCCTCGTCGTGCGGGATGTGCACCTTCCGGTACCTGCCCAGCAGGCGCCCGTCCGCCTCGTGGACCGTTGCGGTGTTGTAGAGCCCGCTGTCCGCCGCCTCGTAGATGGAACCGCCGATGACGACCGTACCGGTGCGCATTGCCAGGTCGGACAGCGTCTCGGTCACCAGGCCCGGGATGGTGTTGAGCAGCGCCCCCCGCTCCCTCCTGCCCTCCGGGTCCTCCTCCCTGGGGAAGTACGGCGTCGTGAAGAGCTCGGGAAGGCAGACCACCCTGGCGCCCCGCCTCGCGGCCTCCTCCGCCATCCTGACCGCCTTCCGCAGGTTGTCCGATGGGTCGGAGGCCATGGCCATCTGGACCAGCCCCACTCTCAACTTGCTCTCTGAGGGCATACCGTAGCGCATTGGGGGCGCCAAGATATAACCGTTCCCCTCATCGCGCCCGGATCCTCTCGATCCTCTCCAGGGACCACTCCGCCCCCTTGCGCAGGTACTCGCTCCCCTCCCTGCGCATGGCCTGGAGGAGGGGGATGGAGGCTGGGGAGGTGATCCGCATCCTCTCGGCCATCCGCCCCAGGGCCCAGGCGGCCATCCCCCGGACCTCCCTGTCCTCGTCGGTGAGGAGGGCGTTGAGGGCCTCGATGGAGGCGGTATCCCCTATCCTCAGCCCGGCCAGCTCCCCAAGGGCCCAGGCGGCGTTGGACCTGACCTCCTCGTCCGGATCTGCGGTCAGGGCGATCAGCCGCTCCACGGAGCGGGGGTCCCCCAGCTTGAGCAGGGCGAGCTTGCCGATGCACCAGGAGGCGTCCCGGCGGACCTGGTCGTCCTCGGCGGCGGTCAAGGGTATCAGCGCCTGCAGCAGCCGCCGGTCGGCCCATCCCTCCGTGAGGAGCTCGCGGCTGTCCTCGAGGGCGGCCCGGCACTCCCCGACATCGGTCGAGCGCAGGCCTCTGAGCATGCCGTCCAGGTCGATGTCCACCATTTCCCGCCCCTCCAATCCGGTCAGTCCCTCATCCCTTGGGCACCGGCCTTGCCTTGTAGAACTCGCAGGTGCCATAGTCCATCTGGCCCCTGCATTCCCCGTACGTGTCCCTCATGCCCAGCGCATCGAGGCGAAAGCGCCGGGCCTTGCAGTTCGCGCATCTGCCGTCCGATGCATGCCACAGGCATGCCGGCCGCTCGCCCTGCTCCTCGGCCATGGTACCCCAAGATAATATCGTTCGTATATTTACGAATAATCCGCTCCGAGGCATCTTTAAATGCCCTTCGGCCCCGGCCTTGGTCAGGGTGCGCAAGAGCAGACATCACTCGCGGGCCCATAGGGGCGCCTGGAAAAGGGAGGTGGGCCCAGCCGGATTCGAACCGGCGGCCTACTCCGTGTAAGGGAGTCGTCATGACCGCTAGACCATGGGCCCGTCGGCTCTGGTCATGGTTCAGGGATTATAAAAAGGAAAAGGGAAAAAGGGTTTGTTGGGGTTTGAGCCTCAGACGACCGTCTGTTCGCCGCGGTAAACGACGTCGAACTCATAGTTCACGGGGCCATTGTTAGACGACACCAGGAGGAACACGTACTCAGCAGAGGAGATAGATGCCAAGAGCTTCTGGGCTACCTCCGAGTCATCCAACGAGGGCACATCGATTACCAGATACCCGTTATCTGTGGGCACGACCATGGTGACCATGAAGTCGGCTTCGGGCGCCGGGGGACTGATCAGGCTGTCCAGGGGCACATCGGCTCCATCGACCTCCACACCAAGGATGTACCATCCGTCCGCGGTGTATCCCCAGTCGGTCATGTACCTGTATCCGATCAAGATCTGCTGTCCATCGTAGGCGGACAGGTCGAAGGTCACTTCGACCACACCGCCACTGTCTCCGGTCAGGCCAGGCATGTTCTCCATGATCGCCGGGTATCCCTCTGGAACGATGTCATCGCGGCAGTAGTCGCCGACATCATCAAGGCTGGTCCAGCTCTCGCCGCCGTCGGTGGAGACCTGCACGAACCCGAAGTCCCACTGCTCCTCGATGTTCCAGCCGGTGGTCAGGATCAGCATGTGCAATCCATCCTCCGTGGGAACGGTCAGATCGACCTCTTGAGTGAGGAGCAGGTCAGCCTCGTCGACACCGGATCCGGAGTACCAGTACTCGGACGGGATGAGCTTGCCCGCCTCCGCCTCCATGTGCTGCCACCCGGTACGGATGCTGTCATCGCCATCGAAGACGAACTTGCTGTAGGCCATGCCGTTATCGTCTTCCAACAACAGATCATCGTAGTCCAATATCAAGGCGAAATAGTCGGTTCCATAGGGCTGCATGTAGTACGGGTATCCATACGGAGCGGACCAGACGTCCCAATACCGGTTATAATTGTATCCGGCCCAGACCTCCTCCCCCCATATGTAATGACCCACATCATCGAGGGTGACCAGGTCATACGTGTACAACCCGACGTTGGTGTACATGTCATTGAAGGTGAACAGGTTGGCCAGCCTCCAGTCGCGGTAGACCTTGTCGAAGTTCAGCCGGTTGTATCCCATGTTCAGGAATGCCTCGTTCAATCCCTCAATGCCCTGCAGCTGGCTGGTGAATATGGCCTGCATCATGGCGGTTCCGCCGTAATGGTCATACAGGTAGACATCGAACAGCAGCACAGCGCCATAGTCCACGAGTATCTGGCTCGCGCCCATCCAGTCCTGGTCTCCCCAGACGGTCAGGGAGTTGTCCGGATACCACAGGAAATCGGAGATGTAATCGTAGGAGATCCCGTATCCGCAGATGTACTCGGAAATCATGGAAAGCCCCTCATTGACCCAGGTGTCCTCGTTGGGGTCCATCTCGTCGTGCAGGAGGTGCTGGTATTCGTGAGCGACAGTCGACTCATAGACGTAGGGGCGGCTGACGTTGTTGCCGATCCTATCGATCCAGTCGTAGCAGTCGATGTGCATGACGTTGCGGTCATACATTGACCGGATTAGGCTCCAGTAATAACCAGCGGTGTAAGCCCGGTGGTCTTCGACAATGTATCCATCGTACCAGTTCTCATCGATCATGTTGAAGATGACTATCATCAACTTCCCCGTGTCGTTGGTGGGGAACAGCATGTCGCTGATGTCGGCCTCGGTCAGGTTCTTATCCTGGAATATGTACTGCCAGTACCATATATCAGGGTTCGAACCGTTGATGGCCGGGGCGTCGATGAAGGTGTCGGTCATTATCGGGTAGATGTCATTGTCGAACTCATCCATGATGTATTCGACCTGCCAATCAAGTATCTCGGTCAGCGAGTCGCGGGGGTCGAAGGTGCCGTTGTAGAAGGACAGGTCATCAGCGACCCATACCTCGCAGTGCTCCCCTTCGGCGCGCTTGGTGATGTTGATCACATTGAACGCATTATAGTATTCGGCATCTGGAGAACCGGGATAGATGGACGAGGTCTCATCCCAGAACGTACCGGACGTGACGAACGGCCTGGTCGTATTGACCGGTGTGTTATCGACCAACGCGGATTCCGTCGCCTTTTCAACCATTAGCTCCGCAGGCGCCAGGTCGGTGGCCTTCCTGTCCCTGACCTCAGGTCCAGCGTACATGGCCATCTGGTCCGGATAAGCCAAGGCGTTCGCCTCGACCGATTGGCCGGCGCTGGGGATCAGCACCAGCAAGGCACCGGATATCATAGTGAACGCTATGACTACAGCAATCACTTTTCGCAAATTCATCATTAGTTATCTCCTCCCGCCCCCCCCTTGTTATTCTACGTTCCACAGGGCGATTTAAAATGAATATTTCCTTGTGGGTTATATAATGTTTTGATTGGGCAGCATCAAAAAATGCGATTTGATATTATAGTTGTGAACCATACATTTATTACTAATTAAACACATTACTATCTATGGCCAGGCCGGAGAAGATTAAGATCGAAAAACATCTTTCCGTTCAGGAATTGGATCGGCGGATCAAGACGCTGGAAAAGGATACCAGAGTGCTGAAAGCACTCTATTTTGTGCGATATAGGTACGAAGGGAAGAGCGTTGAGGAAGCTGGCAACCTCGTCGGCATCAGCAAGAACAATGCCTATATCTGGCAGGAGAGGTGGAACGAATCCGGGTATGATGGCATCGTACCCAGTTTTGCTGGCGGCAAACCTTCGAAGCTCTCTGACGACCAAAAATCGGACCTGAAGGAACGGTTGAGCGCCGGAAGCTATACGACCGAGGAGGTTCGGGAGATCATCCAGACCATCTATGGCATCGAATATTCTTCGAAACAGGTCCGGATCATCATGCGGAAGATGGGGTTGAGCTACGCCAAACCATTCCAACATGACTATCGGCGTCCAGCGGACGCCGAGGAACAGCTAAAAAAAACTACCAGAACTGAGCGCTGATTGCGTCGTCGGCTTCATGGACGAGGCTTCGCCACAGACCAACGCCAACACGGTGAGGCGTTGGTCCTTCGGTCGTCCAGAGGTCTGGAAGAACACCACGAAGTTCAAGGCGAACACCTTCGGTTTCTATGCTCTGAACGGAGTTTCGATTGCTGATTTCCTGCCTCATTCAAAGAAGGAGGATGTTTGCAGCTTCCTTCGTTCCATCCGGAACGCCAACCAGGCCGGCCGCATCGTTCTCATACTGGGCAACTTCCGTTCGCACCGTGCCAGGGCGACGATGGTCCAGGCGGAGCGCCTGGACATCGCCCTGGTCTATCTCCCGCCCTACTCTCCCGACCAGAACCCAATCGAATACATCTGGAAGAGCGTGAAGAGGGTCATCTCCGACAGGTTCGTGAAGAACCTGGAAGAGATGAAGATGGTCATAGCCAGGTCGTTCCTGGAGTTCTCGACAAGATTGTCATTTGCCAGATCTTGGATGTCGAAGTTCCTGGGAGGAGTTAGTATTGATAGTTAGGTTCGTAACTATAATACTCCCGAAAATTCGGCCAGAGGCGTTCATTCGTCCGTGTCGTCGGACAGCCCTTCCCGAAAAGGATTTAGTGGCCTTCCTTCATGAAGAATGCGTTCAATGGTGAGGGTCAATTGGCCAAGAACGATCATAAGGGCTCGTGGTTCGAAGAGGCTATGAGCCTGCCGGAAACAGGTCCGGCGCTCCGCAGATACTTCGTGAACACCATGTTCGACAGCACCTTCGCCGTCCTAGGCATCATAATCGGCTCGGCCCTGACGGCCGACGCGGACCGGGGGCTGGTGATCGCCACGATCGTCACCAGCTGCGTCGCCCTCGCGATATCGACAGGCACAAGCGTCTATGAGGCGGAAACGCTGGAGCAGACCCGCCGCATGGACGAGATAGGCCGGGCGATGCTCCGGCCGGTGGACGAGACCAGCCTGGGGAAGGCATCGAAGGCCAGCGCGGTGATCATCGCCCTGGTGAACTCCGTCGCCCCCCTGGTCAGCGGGGCGGTCATCATCTCCCCCTTCCTCCTCGTGACGGAGGAGGGCCTAATAACCGCGGCCGAGGCGGCCATCGTCCTGGCCATAGTCCTGCTGTTCATCACCGGCTTCATCATGGGCCGCCTGAGCGAAAGGAACCCGTGGTGGAAGGGCCTGAGGATGTCCCTGGTGGGGCTGGCCGCGTTCGTGGTCTGCTACCTGGTCGGCGGCGCGGTCTGATCACGGCTTCCGGAGGAGCACCTCGTACAGTTTCTTGGTGACGAGCGGGGAGGGGTCGTCGAACTCCCTGATATGGACGACATCGTATCCCCTGGCCAGCCTTCTGACCTTCTCCTCGGAGAAGTAATGCACCACGAAGCCGTTGGGGCCCTCCCACATGTCCTCTCCCCTGTGCGGGCCCTTGCCGAAGTGGGGGTCGTGGTCGTTGCGGACCGAGTAGAGGTTCAGCCCGCCCGGCCTCAGCACCCGCCGGCACTCGTCCAGGAGGAACCCGATCTCTTTCTCCCACAGCTCCATGGTGAACAGCATGTGCGAGTACACAGCGTCCACGGAGCCGTCCGGAAGGGGGATGCCGGCACGGAGGTCGTGGCACAGGACCTCCACCATGGGCTCCAGGCACAGCCCCTTCACCCGCTCCCTCATCTGGCAGACCCCGGTCTCGGAGTAGTCGAGCGCGATGACGCGGAAGCCCTCCCGGGCGAAGAGGCAGGCGTCCCGTCCCTGCCCGCATCCAAGCTCGAGGACCTCGCGGCAGCCGTTCCTCTTGAACAGCTCCACCGCCCTGTAGGCCAGGGCGCTCGGCCCGGCCCCAAAGTAGTCCGGCTTGGCCGCGTAGACGGAGCTCCAGTGCGCCCGCTGGTCCCCTCCCGTCATCCCAACGCCTTGGCCCTGGACTTGGGTATGGCCGAGGTCCCCAGGGCCTTGACGTTCTTGACCACGTCCTCGAAGTGCTTGAACGGTATGCCGACCAGCATCTCCTCGGCCATGATGTCGGTGGTCTTCCGGCAGCCGAAGCATCCCAGCGAAATGTTGGTCCTTCCCTTGACGAGGGGGATGAGCGTCGCATCCACGCAGCTCGCCTGCACCGCCGCCATCTCCACGGTGACCCTTCCCCCATCCTCAAAGGTCTGGGCGGCCGGTATCAGCCAGAACACCTGTTCCGGCAGGGCCGTGATGACCACAACGTCCGGGACCAGGGTGGCCTTGGCCAGGGGCGCGGCAGCCACCCCTATGACCTCGCCCAGCGGCAGGGACGTCCTGAGCTCCAGGGTATGTCTCGCAGCCTCGGGGTCCTTGTACATGCCCATGTTATGATGGAACTCCCCCGAGGCCACCTTCTCCGGCACGGGCACCATCCCCAAGGCGGACGCGCCCACGGGACACGCCTCCTTGTCAGGGGTGACCAGTAGCTTTTCGCCCTTGCGGGCCCTCATGATCGTTCCGCAATGCCTCACCGGCTTCTCGGTCACCGGGTAATCGGCCGGCAGGGGGCTGCCCTTCCTTATCAGGGTAATGGCCACCGGTTCATGCCTCAAGCCAAGCGTTTCCTTCAGATCGTTCGCGATCGCAGTATAGTCCGACATTGGATCTCCAGTGAGACACTGGAGATGACGGATAATAAATTTTATTATATATCAAATAAAAAATTATATGCCTTCTGGCCTCCGTCAGGGTCCAAGACAGCGCGCTCGTCAGTAGCGGTTGTCAGCATATCCTCGGCACCGGATCACCCACGGGCGGTTCCAATATGCGCCTTCCCCCCACCTCGGTCCTCAGCACCACATGCTTGGCGGCCTTGGATGCCCGGCCGACGATGGCCGCGTCCCTTCCGTGCTCGTCGGCCCTCAGGGCCTTGAGCAGCTCCTCGGCCATCTCCGGCACGCAGGCGATGATGACCTTGCCCTCGTTCCCGATGGTCAGGGGATCGAGGCCGAGCATCTCGCTGGCGTTGCGCACGGCCTCCGCCACCGGGATGTCCCTCTCCACGAGCTCCATGCCCACTTTGGATTTCGAGCACCACTCGTTGATGGCGTTCGCGAACCCCCCGCGGGTGGCGTCCTTCATGGAGGTTACACCGCCCACTTCCAGGAGCCTGCCGATCATGTGGTTGAGCGGGGCGCAGTCGCTCTGCACCTTGCTCTCGAAGCCGTAGCCCTCGCGGAAGGAGAGCAGGGCGATGCCATGGTCGCCCAAGGTGCCCGAGACGAGGATGGCGTCCCCGTCCCTGACATTGTCGTCGGTGAGCCATCTGGAATCCACCTTTCGGTAGGATGAGGCGACCTCGATGTTGCGGTCCAGGGACGGATGCCTCCTGCCCACGGCGGCCGCCGCGATCACCATCCCGTCCATCGCCCCCTTCTCCATGACCTTGGTGTCCCCAGTCACCACGGGGACGCCGGCGATCTCCGAGGTCCTTCCAATGCTCTGGGCCACCCGCTCCAGCACCTCCATCTCCAGCCCCTCCTCGAGGACCATCGCCATGGAGAGCGCCAGAGGCCTCCCTCCCATCACCGCGATGTCGTTCACCGTGCCGCTGACGGCCAGGGAGCCGATGTCCCCGCCCGGGAAGAACAGGGGCTTGACGGTATGGCCGTCGGTGGTGAAGACGATGTCGTCCACCACGGCCGAGTCGTCCATGGCGGCCAACGGGACCTCGGTCGCCACCTTGGGGAGGAACGGGGCGATGGACCTCGCGATGAACTCCTGCATCATCTCCCCGCCCGCCCCATGCCCCATGGTGACCCGCTTCATTGGGGGTGCGAAACGGAAGGCAGATTATTAAGATTACCAAAGACGAATAGGATAAGCGGTGGAAATGGGCGACGAGGGCGATCTCCACAGGGAAGGGCGGCCCCTCCGCGTGCTATGCTTGGGTGGGGGGTCGATATGCGAGGCGGTTATGAACCACCTGGCCTCCACCAATGCCAGCTTCGTGGTGCTCGACACGGACCCGCGGTGCAGGGTGGCCGGCCGTTGCCAGGCCCCCGGGGCGCTCTGGGATGTCTCGCCGACCCTGGTCGTGGGCGACGCCATCGAAGGGGCGATGAGGTTCATGGAGGAGCACGAGGTCGACCTCATCGTCCCCGCCGTCCCGGGGCATGCCATGGGAAGGCTGGGCATGGCATGGGGCAGGGGAAGGCTGTCCCCCCGGGGCTCGACGGCCGTCCTCGATCGCCTGAACACGGAGCTCGCCGGCAAAGGCAGGGCGACCCTGGACCAGGGGAGCGGAACGATCATAGCCACGTTGAACACCTCCGCGCTCCCGTGCCCGTTGGACTGCCCTCAGGAAGGCATGTGCCCGATCACTGGTCGGCCCAGGGGGGTGGATATGGACACGGTCCTGGAGGACGTCATCGCCCGGCTGGGGATTGACGGGATGGTCATCCGACCGGTCCGAGTGGGGCATTTCGGTGCGGTGACCGCCGAGCAGGCCCGCGCCCTCCGGGGGCTTGTAGAAGGGCTGAGGGCAGGCGAGGTGATGGCCGTGGCCACCAGCTGCTCCTGCCACGCCATAATGAACGTGTTCAAGGTCGTCTGAGCCCTCCGGCGCCCGGGCCAATAGCCTTATCTCCACGGCCCTCATACCGGGAACGACGGGCTCGTAGGGTAGCCTGGATTATCCTTTCGGCCTTCGAAGCCGAAGACTGGGGTTCGAATCCCCACGGGCCCGCCTCTTATGCATATCCAGTCACCTCAAATTTTTTGTCAATCAGGGGGTTTTTTGCACCGGCCTGTTCCGAGAGAGGTCTGGCGAACGCATTGTGTATCCTCTCTACGGTCTTGTCCTCCTCGATGCGCCGATAGTACCTCTGTGTCGTTACGGTCGAGGAATGTCCCATTGAATAGGACACGTCCTCCAAGAGCTCCGGGTGGTCCTTCAATATGATTTGGAGATAGGTCGCCCGGAATGTCTTCAAGGAGAATTGCTCAAAGTCCCCTGGCAGACGGGACTTGATAATCCCCAAGCACCTGCGGAAGGATTGGCTACAGTATGTATGTGGGCCAGAACGACCGCGAGCCGTTGGAACCAATGGTTCAGCCGATTCATCGTAGCCGTTCATCTCCAAATACGCTTTCCTAGCCTTCAGATAGGCCACGATAGCCGGTCTGGCCTGAGGTAATATGGCCGCTTTCCTCTCACGTCCATACTTGCCCTTTCCCTTGGGATTCTTGACCTTGATGTACATCTTATCCAAGTTCAAGTCCTTCAGATTAGCCAACATTAGCTCCGTCGGCCTTAGTCCAGAGTATGGCAGGATGGCCACCAGGAAACGACAGACCTCGCCTGTCCATCTCCTGATACCAATAGCGGCATCCTGTATCTCCTCCAGCTCTTCCGAGGAGAGGCTCCTCACCTCATTCGAGGTTCGCATGCTGAACTGGACACCCTTCTTCTTCAGCTCTTCGTATATTCCATTCCCATGGTAGGTGCAAACGCCCTCAATAATACCACGATATTTCTCGATGGTGGACCCTTTACGTCCTGATAAGCGCATGGCCTCTTCGATGGCCATGACCTCTTTTTTGGTGAATTTGGCCGGGTTGGTCTCATCAATCATGCCCTGCTCCTTCAACTCTAGCACCATCCTGTTCAACATGCGTATGTTCCGTTTCTCTCGTTCCCTCGTTGTATCTGCCAACAACCTTCCTTCCACATACTCCTTGGCCTTGGTCAAGAAGGGATAGCGGCCCACGGACCTCGCCCCCCTCTTCTTACCTGGCCTGCCCTTTTTCGTTCCGACAGAGGTGCTATGGCTGCTACGTTTCTCCGCAGCATCAAAGCCCTCGGAGTAACTATTGACAGAATCCTTTGTTAAGGTATCGCAATCGTCCGTTTTAGTAGCTCCTTTACTGGACGATTTCATTTCACCGACTGGCCCCCTCGGGGATTCTCCACCCGTTTTCGTACCCTGTGCCGACGGAGGCGCTGCTTGACCGCTTGATGGCTTAACCCGACCATCTCGCCGATTTCCCGAAGGCTCCTGCCTTCCCCCCTAAGTTCCAATATCCGCGCCGTAAGGGCCGGGGAGGGCGGTCTCCCGAGCCGTTTGCCCTCCGCCCGGGCCCTCGCAAGGCCGTCCTTGGTCCTTTCCCGTATCAGGTCGAGCTCCAGCTCGGAGACCGCCGCTAGGACCGTGAAAAGCAGCTTCCCGGAGGGCGTCGTGGTATCGATGTCCTGGTCGGTGCATATCAGCTCTACACCTCTCTTCGTCAGGTCATCAACGACGTTCAGAAGTTGACGGGTCGAACGAGCCAATCGGTCCAGTCGGACGATTATTATGACATCGAGCCATCTCGCCCGGGCGTCCCTGAGCATCTGGTCGAAACCGGGCCTGGATGTCTTGGCACCACTGGCATGGTCTATGTAGGTTCTGAATATTTCCCAGCCATGCCTGGCGGCGAACTCCCTCATTTTTATTAGCTGGTTCTCGGGGTTCTGGTCCTTGTCGTGCCGGGACACTCGGGCATAGAGGCCGACCCTTACCTGGGATACAAGGCACAGCAATGCCCCGCTGGAAGCCATCGATAAAAACAGAAAGGTGATGATGGTGTGTGTCATCTATACATCACCCCATTGTCCCCCTGCACACCCTTTGATATCCCCGATGCGCAGGTCTCTTCGTCTTGTGATATCTTTTCAATACATTTTGGAGCGGATTTTATCGATTCATTTTCCAATTGTTTGAGCTTAATCTGTTTTTCATAAATGGTGACGATATGCTCTAAAGAACGCTCAATTAATGATATATTGGAGGATTGGCCTTGTTGATTATTTTCTATCTGTTCCACCTTTTTTGGAAAGGTAGATAACCATTCCGCTATTGTGGGAACGTTCGTTTCAAGCTCACGTAACCCATGCGAGCGGTCCGTCCAAATCTCAGATTTTTTTGACCTTGGCATATCTGGCACATGATGCAATAATTGGTTATCCGGGTCGGCGAACTCAACTTTCCCAACAAGTTCTGCCCGTCCGAGCTGCCAACCACCGAACTTAGTAAGAACGGCAATTGTGTGTTCGGCCCTTTTTATCATAAGGTCGTTTGCCGATGTCAATTGGTCCGACGTCAATTCCAGTTCTGGAGGGAAGACATAGAGCCAGGCATGCTCCTTCGCCTCGAACAGCTCGATAGAAATGTTTACGCCATCCGATACTATCTTGGTTTTCCAGGAGCGTGTATTGTGGTGGTCCCGATAAGGTTGCTTGGGAAATAACTCGTAGGTTTTAAAACCACCTTCTTCATCTGGTATTTTAATCTCTTGCATATCACCTATTTTTATGACATCCAACGTTACCCTGCCGTTCAGATGCGCCCTTTGAGTGGGAACGTTTGTTAATATAACCGATTTAACGATAGTTAAAATTTCTTGGTCTTGACGGTCATCCGTTTTCTTGGTCTTGACGGTCCCGTCGTCGATAATTTTGGATTTGATATCTACAATAGCCTGGTCCATTATGTTTGCCTTTGGACCCCGTTTGTAGAATATCGGCCTTTTCGTTCCTGGAATCCTTCTTACAAAATCAGCCGATTCTAATTGATTGAGGATGTTGCGAACACCCTCCTCGGTGATATTGGCCCGTTTGGATATCTCGGGTATCGTATATCCCGCGTCGCGACCCCGACCATCTATCGCAAGCTGATAGACCTTTATCTTATTGGGGTTCAGTTTCACCATCTGCATGGTGACCCCCCATTAAAACCAAGTCCATCCCAAGGTTTTTGGGTTTGGGATATTATATCAAATTTTTCAGATAGAATATGGTAGACAACCACTACTTTGACGTGACCGTTCCTTTCCAAGATTGTCTCTGACAAACCTGCATATTCATTTTCGGGATATGCGCAGAACAGGAAGGACATTACATCAATCACTTCCATCCCTCCTATTGGAGGGACCTTTCACACCAATCAGAGAATTGTGGCCCTCATGGGTGCGGTCGATTTCGCTAAAGGCCCCCCGAACAAGTTCGTTGATTACATTGCTACGCGAGGCTCTGATTTTACTCCCGGGTTCGATGGAACGAGTCGCCTCAATACGGAGGAACAGGTCTTCATCGATTGAGATACCCGTTATGCGCTTCCGCATGTAGGTTTTATAATTCTACAATATTATATTAACTACAAACACACATATATGTGTGCAACTTGAATGAGAACAAGAACAATGGCTGAAAAAAGGGTCCCAAAAATACCATTTGAATTGGATGAGACCACTGTATCACGATATGCTCTTATTGAGAGTATTTTCATAAATCATCCGGGCTTCATGGAGTATTTCGTCGGTATGAAGAGCAAAGAGATGAAAACCTTACTTCTGGAAGTAATTGAATTTCTATGTGAAACGAACCACCTGGGGAAAGTGGTCGAAAAAACGCGTGCGGAGATTAAAAAAAAGCTAATTGATGAATGGAATAACGAAAGAAAGATAAATATTGTAAAGGGCATTGATAAGAGTGGGATAAGGTTAAAAGTAAGGCACCCGACCCAGCTTGACCGCGTTCTCGAAAAATTGGTGGCCCTGAAACTTATCAAAGAACAAAAAAAGGTCGTTCTGGGAAAACGTTCTAGTACGAACAAGAAAAAGGAAAACACCTTTTACATGATGGATTTAAAAGGTATCGCATCCCACTGCCTGGGGACAAGGAACTACATTGAACAATACATCACAAGGGATTGGCTGGAACTCAAATGGGCTAGAAATTTATTGGATGAACTAGCCCAGATTGACGAGGTCAAAAAGGAACTATATTCAATATACGGCACCGACAATCCGCAATTGGCATTCAAGTACTTCTTTGAGTCAATGGAATCATTTATCGAACTGGAGGAGGAAAGTGCGGTTCACGAGCTTGAGAAAGAATTCGAATATTCATGCTCGGGACAATACCAGGAAATAGAAACACTAGGTAAGCCAATTCGTTCGGAAATATGGAATATTATTAAAAAAAGTGCTGAATGAAAGAGGGTTTTCTCAATATTTTTATACAATTATAGATTTATAATTTATATCAAATCATCCTCCATGGCAATCTGGTAGCCAGATTGGTGTAGTCCGAGGAAAAATTGACCGAGGTTCCGGACCTAGCTATCTATGAAACGAATAATGCCATACTCAATGAGGTGAATTGTTTTATTATTTTGAACGCATATTAAAATTTAAACGAGGAGCGAGGTGTAAAAAATTGATTAAAATTTTTGAGTTCTAGAACGGAAATTAAGAAATCACCATTCAAACCCTCCCCGATTCATTCCAAGATAATTAATAAAAATTAGATGATGCCCAATTATGAAGGTACTGACGGTATAGGTGTGATATATTAACTTTAAAACATGTATGATATCTGCATTCTATTTATTATTAATATATTATATACTATATATGCAAGTGGGTCAAGGGCCATGGTAATCATGTATGGTAATCTGTACCATTTGACCATGGTAAACCAATGATGTATAGTATGGTAATCTATATAATACTCTACATAGTAATCCTTACCTGATATGAATGCCTAGTGAGATTAGGAAGGCCCCCTCGAGAAGTAAATATGAAGATGCCAACCCCGTTGTCTCGTTTAGAGTTTCACGTGAGGTCAAAGAAAAGCTCGACAAAGTTCGAGTAGAACAAGATGTCAGCTTCTGTGACCTAATACTTGAGGGAGCAAAACTTCGTGAGCTTTTTAGAAAAAGGGAACTTGGAAGCATTAACATGGGTATCTGCAGGAAATGTGGACAACCAATGATTTTTAATTTATCAAACAAAAATCATATTAAAATTATCAAGAAAGCAATTAATTTAGCTGGCGTAACGCATGAATCATGTAATTATTGAGTTTGTATCTATCTAATCTATATTGAATTCGATAATACTGCTCAATATATCTATATGCCCAGTCGAAAAGTTCCTGGTCTGTATGTAGTTTATATTTGAGCAGGGTCTTGCGAAGCTCCCTCTGCACTAATCGCTCACCCTGAGTGGTATGTTGCCAATCAGGAAATCGCACCTTCTTCAATATCTCATCGATGTCAGCCACGATTCGTTCAACGATGATGGCGGTATTCTTGCTCTTCGCCTCGTTGAACAGCTCAGTAAGGGCTTCTTTGGCCTTATTCCGCTCCTCCTCAGGGTCGGTCTCCTTCTCAGCCTCCACGACCTCTTTGGCCAGTTCGAGAATCTGCGTCAGGAATTCCAAGCTGGTCAAAAGACCTTTCTCATGGCGTTCCTTGATTTTCTTAAACCTTTCACCTAGTTGAGTAAACTTGGGATTCCCTATGTGCTTGTGTAACCGCGCTATCAGAACAATCTCTACCTGCCTAGCCCTTTCTTTAGGATTCCTATCGTTCAGTATCTCCTCTAACATTTGAGCGTCTAGGACCAGCGTCTAGACATAATCACGCACCGAATCAAGGTGGACGTTCTGATTGATTAGCTCGATGGTCTTCGGTCCGAGGGCGTACCAGAGCAGTTTCCCGTTACCGCTGGGAGGCCGTACAGATTCATACACTTGCGTAAGCCATCGGTAATCGGTCTCGTAGGGATTAAGGCAAAGGTCTGGAGATAGTGCTTCCCAGATGACCCCTAGTATCGTATACTGTGAAGCGTACTCGTCTCTCACCTCATTGTTCGGAAGGCATTCTTGCGCCGACAGTAGACCTTCGTATCCTGAGACCGTCCTATCGACATTGGGGAAGAAGGCCAGACAGGTCTGCATCTGTAAGGGTAATGCCTTGCGAAGCTCATCGATGTTCGATACCACCTCGTGCATCGATTTCTCATCGAAATCAAGTGATTTAGCAACGTCATCAAATATGCCGATGTAATCGACTATGAGACCATGAGTCTTCTCTGGTCCTTATGTACGGTTAGTGCGGCATATAGCTTGGAGAAGGGTATGGTCCTTCATCGGCTTGTTTAAATACGTCACCTGGAGGATTGGTGCGTCGAAACCCGTCAGGAGCTTGCTGGTGACGATGATGAACTTCAGTGGGTATGTTGGGTCACGGAAGCGGTCTAGGAGCTTCTCCTCCTCGTCCTTGCTGCGTTCGTATTGCCTCCATGCCGGTGGGTCCGATGGGGCCGTGGTCATCACTATGGCGCTCGCATCCGGGCCGATTAGCTCGTCCATGACGTTCTTGTAGAGCACACAACACTCACGGTCAAAGACCACGACCTGTGCCTTGAATCCGTTCGGGTCCACCTTCTGTTGGAAATGGGTGACCATGTGCTGAACGACCGCCCGGGCACGCTCCGGGTTCTTGACCAGCACTGCCATCTTCGCAGCTTTTTTTACGAGGTCGTCACGGTCCTGTTCCGATAGTTCATCAGTAAGGTTGTTGAACGCCTCGTTTATGGCTTCCTGGTCAATCTTCAATTTGATTTCCGGTGCCTCAAAAAGGAGTTGGAGCGTAGCTCGGTCCTCGAATGGGTAGATTTTTTAGGTCCTAATATCAAAGATGGGCTGAAGACATTGATAAAATATGCTGATAAATTATTATAAAATATATATTAATAATGATTTATTCCAATTAACCAGAAAGAAAAAAGTGTTACATCAGTATTGTCGATAGTCATACGAATAAGAAAATTACACCTTATTGTTTTATGAAGAGCTCGTCCATTCCTCTTATGAATAAATCCCGTTGTTGGGTTTGTTCATCGTACCGTATGGGGAAGAATCATGGTTCGATTGGAGGACATCCATCCGAAAACAAAGATAAACGGTTTAGTACACGGTCATCCAGTCGAAATAATTGAAGCATATTTCATGGGTTCTGATGCATTATCCGTCGTATTCCGAGAGGAAAACGGAGAGGCAAAATCTCGAATACTCCTTCGTCAGCACGAGAACACTCTAACATTGGTAGGTAGTTCCGAAAAGACGCGGACCTTAAGTGCTGATGGGAACCATTTTAGATTAGCAAGTGAGGCTTATCGAATCAGACTAGCTCATCTGTTCGACCCGTTGCTCGCAGTACACACGTCCATCGTACAACCGCTGCCTCATCAAATTACCGCGGTATATGAGGAAATGTTACCACGCCAACCGTTAAAATTTTTATTAGCAGACGACCCGGGTGCGGGCAAGACCATCATGGCCGGTCTATTGATGAAGGAGCTGATGGTGCGGGGGGACCTAAAACGGTGTCTCGTATGCTGCCCCGGCGGCCTTGCAGAACAATGGCAAGAGGAGATGAGGTCGAAGTTCAATCTTCGGTTCCAGCCGGTATCACGCGATTTAATTGAGAACGATATGGGAGGGAATCCCTTTCAGACGTATGACCTCTCAATAGGTCGTTTGGACCAGTTGAGCAGAAGTCCTGACGTGCTGGCAAAATTGAAACAAGCGGATGACTGGGACCTAATAGTATGTGATGAGGCACATAAGATGAGCTGCCCTTGGTATGGTGGCGAGGCTAAACCTACTAAAAGGTACGAGCTGGGCATGACCCTCTCCAAGAAGACCAGGCATCTGTTGTTGATGACGGCGACCCCCCATAATGGAAAGGACGAGGACTTTCAATCCTTCCTTAGGATTCTTGACCCAGACCGTTTCGAAGGTAAGCCGCGTAGCGGAGAGGCCGTGAACGCGAACGACCTTATGAGGAGAATGGTGAAGGAAGATATCCTAAAGTTCGATGGGACGCGTCTCTTTCCAGAAAGGAGGGCTGAGACGCCCACCTATGACCTAACCCCTGAGGAATTCGACCTATATAACAAGGTGACAAATTATGTCAGTAATGAGATGGGTCGTGCGGAACGATTGATTAGGGCTGGTGAAGGAAAGAGGGGAGCGGTCGTAGGTTTTGCCATGACCACTCTTCAAAGAAGACTAGCTTCTAGTCCAGAGGCAATCTATCAATCCCTCAAACGTAGAAAGCAGAACCTTGAAAGGGATTTATCTGAAATCAAGGAAGGGAAAAAGAAGATTGGCGACCTGTCGGAAGTGGAAAAGGACGGTCCAATCGACGAAGATAGCGATGATGATGATTACAACGATGTTGAGAGAGAGGATTTTGAGGAAAAAGCCACATCTCATGTAACTGCAGCCCAAACCATTCAAGAGCTCGAATCCGAAATTGCGACCTTATCAGAATTAGAGAGCGAAGCATTGAAAATCCGAGCTTCTTCAAATCATGCTAAATGGCATAAGCTCAGGGATGTTCTAGAGAATCAAAAGGAACTCTTCGATGCAGATGGCCACAGAAACAAATTGATTATTTTTACAGAGCATCGGGACACTCTCAATTATCTCGTCTCCAATATTCGTTCTCATCTAGGTGTATCCGAGGCCGTGGTGGAAATTCACGGTCTCATGAGCCGTGATAAAAGACATTACAACCAGGAAAAATTCGTCCAGGATAAGGACACCCTAATACTGGTGGCCACCGATGCTGCGGGAGAGGGCATCAACCTTCAGCGCGCTCATCTCCTAATTAACTATGATATCCCGTGGAACCCGAACAGGTTGGAACAACGCTTTGGGCGAATCCATCGTATCGGCCAGACCGAGGTCTGCTATATGTGGAACTTGGTGGCCAAGAACACCCGTGAAGGCGATGTGTGGAAAACACTGTTCGATAAGCTCGAAAAAGAGAGACGAGCCCTTGGTGACCGGGTCT